>ERZ773042.239-NODE-239-length-41548-cov-8.131926_pt1 | contig 41548 bp, 34 predicted proteins | sample MGYA00511664_ERZ773042 | MGnify/ENA primary metagenome ERZ773042 (study PRJEB29015, sample SAMEA2737984) | human oral metagenome | biome: human oral; feature: human-associated habitat; material: dental | place: China | collected 2036 ... | reverse complement strand
CTAGACATCACCGAATACGATAATCGCCTCACCAACGTTGCAGAAGCAACCATGATGTCTGATTTGATACCAATCTTTTCGGATCTTCCAGCCATCACTGATGCCAATACCCCGGTCACTATACCGCATGCCGCAGGACTCCCCGACGAGGCCGCATTCACCAGCAACGAGATAGAAGAAAACTACCGGTCTGGGAAACGCATCAAGCTGGGCATTACGATGCTCATGTTGCTCCCTTTCCTTGCCACTATGCCTGCAAATACGTTTGTAAGCGGTATAGCATTCTCGGTCTTTCTTGCCACCGTTATCATGTTGTACGTGCTGAAGCTGGGGCCGAAATCATGGCATCAACCAAGCCCCCGCACCCTGGCACGCCAGCGGCAACGGCAAATCGCCCAGGCTGAGGCCATGAAGGTGCAGGCCCTACAACTCGCCAATGCGCAACAAATGGCACAACAACGAGCCCTCCGGCAACAGCGACAAGCAGAAATCACCGACGCCGCCCTGGACGTCGCCAACCAATACATCCAACGACTCCGCAACCGACACCACCCCTCATAACCTGCCGGTGATGGGGTGCGAGTGTGTGGTCAGGCAACCGGGAGCCCACCACTACAATTGATAGGTATGAATCCGCAGGCACTCCCACCCTATCCCCGAGATCCCGTTGCTAAGTTAGCTAGCTGGGATTATGCCATTGGGAACATTGAACGGTGGCATGCGAAAACCTCGTTGGATCAGCATTATGCGGCTGGCAAGCTGCAACCCACGGACTATGAAACCCGGATGGTTGGCATCATGGGGGCAACCATGTGGTCTCACCTGGTGGTGATCTTCGCCGACCTTCCGGCACCCGGCCCCGCCTATGATGGCAAGCAATTGCTCAAGGCATGCCAGACGGCACAAAGAGCACAAGCACCGAACCCGTGGCTAACAGCAATATTGCTAACTATACTGTTATTCGTTATTTTCTTCATCCTTTTAGGCGTTGCTGGTCCTCTAGGAATCATATTTTCCATGCCAATTTTAATAATCGTGCCACATATGGTGATTACGAAGATTGGGAAAAACGCCCAAAGGATATACCAGAATTTCAGCAACCAGCTGAACCTCCAACAGCGTGCTCTCTTAGATGAGGCGGCAAGCGAGGAATACGCAAAATACTACTATTGGAGCCAACGGCAAGGACAATATCAACAACAGCTATTCCAGCAGCAGCTTCAGCTACAGCAACAACAGCAGATTCAAAACATGTTTAACAACATAAACAGACAATACTAGTGCCGCTCACGCGAATAACTTCACTATTATTAGTACTATGACATCGCCTGTGCCCCCAATCAACCCAGGTAACCGGGATTACCGCATTGGTGACGCCGAACGTCAAGAAGCAATGGACGTTCTAGGGAAGCACTTCACCGCTGGCCGGCTTGACATCACCGAATATGACAACCGGCTCGCCAGCATCACCAACGCAGTCATGCAATCCGACCTGGCACCAGTCTTCGCGGACCTCCCCCCACTAGTCTCGCCCTCCCCCACTGCCCCGCCATCGGTAGGGCCAGCCGCAGCAACAAACGCCCCCCTCTACCCCCCTAACGCCGGTTATGAACCGGAAAACCGCACCAAAGTCCTATACCGGTTCCTAATGTTACTGCCACTGTTTATGCTGGCCAGTGCGGCATTCACCCCATTCCTGTACCTGTTGGGCTTTGTATTACTCCCGCTGATTCTCGTCGCCTTGATCGTTGCGGGGGTGAAATATTTGGGGCAGCCCACGGAACCACCACAGCCGCCACAAATGATCGATCCCCAACAGTTGACCTCCCAGCAATATCAGCAGATCCAAATCACCCAACAGCAGGTGACCACGGACCAATACAACCCGCAACAAATACGGTACAACGTCACCCGATGGCGGTATAACAACAACTGGCGCTAACCGAAGGGTCAGCCCACCAAAGCATGGGCATGCCACATGTGGGGGCATCCATAAGTTTCATGGCCTCACCCGCACATGTCTGTGTGCGCACCGGGGCAAAAAGTGGCAAAATTTAACGAATGAATAACAAGGAACCCCACAACGCCCCAACTGAAGCACCCGTCGAAACCACCACCGAAACCCGCACACCACCCCGCCAGCCCCGGCGCCGGCGAATCTTCGACCAGTCGGAGAAAATGAAAAATGTGCTCTACGAAATCCGGGGGCCGGTGGCTGAAGAAGCAGAAAGATTAGAGCTTGACGGGCATCGCATTCTCAAGCTCAATACCGGCAATCCCGCCGTTTTCGGGTTTGAAGCCCCCGACGTGATCGTGCAAGACATGATCGCCGCCCTCCCATTTTCGCAAGGGTATTCGACCTCTAAAGGCATTATTACCGCCCGCCGCGCCGTGGTCACCCGCTACGAGGTGATACCCGGGTTCCCCAAATTCAGCATCAACGACGTCTACCTTGGTAACGGGGTGTCTGAACTCATCACCATGGTCACCCAAGCCTTGCTTAACGACGGCGACGAGGTGCTCATCCCTGCCCCTGACTACCCGTTATGGACCGCAGCCGTGTCTCTGGCCGGCGGGAAACCCGTCCACTACATCTGTGACGAGGCCGCCGATTGGAACCCCGACATAGCGGACATGCGGGCTAAAATCACCGAACGCACCAAGGCCATTGTGGTGATTAACCCTAATAACCCTACCGGCGCAGTATACTCGCCGGAGATGCTCAAACAGATTGTCGAAATGGCCCGGGAATATGGGTTACTCATCCTGGCCGATGAAATCTACGACCGGATTCTTTACGATGATGCCACACACACATCCATTGCCTCCCTCGCCCCCGACCTGCTGTGCATCACTTTCAATGGGCTTTCGAAAACTTATCGGGTGGCCGGCTACCGTGCCGGGTGGATGGTGTTGACCGGTCCGAAGGACCACGCCCGGGGTTTTATTGAGGGATTGGATTTATTGGCAAGCACCCGTTTGTGCGCCAATGTGCCGGCACAGCATGCGATTCAGGTAGCCTTGGGGGGTCGGCAGTCGATTTATGATTTGACTTCCGCCCATGGCCGGCTGACAAGGCAACGTGATGTGACGTGGGAAAAACTCAATGAAATTCCGGGTGTGAGCTGCGTAAAGCCTAAGGGGGCGTTGTATGCTTTCCCTAAGTTGGATCTCGAATATTACGATATCCACGATGATTCCCAATTGATGCTGGATCTATTACGTGCCGAGAAAATTTTGTTGGTTCATGGGACTGGTTTCAATTGGCCACAGCCCGACCATTTCCGGGTGGTGACCCTACCGTGGGCCAATGAATTAGCGGAAGCTATTGATCGCCTGGGAAATTTCCTGTCCAGCTACAAGCAGTAGGAGTGATCCGATGGGTAGGCATAACCACCAATTAGAATCAGAATCAGAGAACGAACCAGAGTCGCTAGCGGAGATTCGGCGGAATCGACGGTCGAAGCGCATCACACCCGCTGCCCAGCAGCCGACGAAGGGGTCGAAGTCCGCGAAGGCGAAACCGGCTGTGCGCCCCGCCAAGGCGGCGCAATCGTCCTCGCCGCAGTCGGCGGGGGCCGGACGCCCGGCCAAGCGGACGGTTCGGAAAGTGTCCCAGCAGCCTGCTGACGCTACTCCCGCCACCCCGAAGGGGCCGCGGGTTCGGAAGCCCCGGCCGGCGAAGGGAGCCAAGCCTACCCAACCCACCCCCACTACCCCCGTGGCTTCGGAGCAATCGGCAAAGCAGGCGAAATCGACGAAGCCGACCAAACCAACCAAGCCAGCGAAGCAGCCCCGGGTACCCCGGTCGCAGCAGAAACCAGAGGCCGAAAGCCCAGCTGTAGACGTCGATAAGCAAAGCAAGCCGAAAACCCGGAACTGGACATTTACGCGCATCCTGCTGGTCGTGTTTATTGCGGCCTGGGTTGGCGGCACCATTTTCGGCGTGTACACCATGTGGCCGGGCGATAAAAAACCCAATATTTCGCCGAATTTTTACACCTCATTCAGCATGAGTCATGCGCAGGTTGAGGGCACCGTATTATTCACCCAACCAGGGTCGTGCACCTCGTCGGAAGTCGGCCGGGTGTTCGATACTTCGCCGCGGGAGTCGCCCGGGTCGGATAATAACTGCCAGTGGTATATCACCCAAATCGACTCGGGCACCAACAAGGGGCAACGCACCCTATTGATTAATTCGCACAACCCCGGCGAGCCTGAGCTGCACAAGAATGACCGGATTCTCCTCATCGAGGACAAGGCGGCCGACGGGTCCATGTCGTATGGGTTTAGCGACTTCCAACGCACCTACCCGCTGCTGCTGTGGGGTCTCATTATCGCGGCGGCGATCGCCGGGTTTGCGCTAATCCGCGGCGTGCGGGCCCTCCTGGGGTTGGGTATCACCCTGGTTGTTGTGGTGCTGTTTACCGTCCGAATATTGCTGTTGGGCGCCTCCCCAATTTCGGCGGCGGTCGTCAGTGGGGCCGCAATCCTCCTGCTGGTGGTGTTTATGGTGCACGGATTCAATTGGAAATCCGCGTCGGCGCTCGGCGGCACCCTCATAGCACTCGTCATTGCCGCCTGGCTGGCCACCATCGCCATCGACAATAACGAGCTTCGCGGCCTCGGCAATAGCGATAACCTGTCCATCATTGTGAACCTTCCCGACGTGTCCGTGAAGGGCCTCATGCTCTGCGGGTTCATCATTGGTGCCCTGGGCGTGCTCAACGACGTCGCTATCTCCCAGGCCTCCACCATCAACGAGCTGGCCGACCTGGACCCGCAGGCGTCACCGGCCCGACTATTCCTGGGGGCTATGAAGGTGGGCCGCGACCATATCGCCTCCATGGTGTACACCCTGGTGCTCACCTACACGGGCGCATCCTTGCCGCTCCTGCTGCTGCTGTCGGTGTCGGAACGGCCGCTGGTGCAAATCCTCACCAGCGACGTCATGGCCACCGAGATGCTGCGTTCCGGGATTGGTGCGCTCGCCCTCACGCTGACCGTGCCCATCACCACGGTGATCGCCGCCTACACGGTGCCAAACACCAGCAACAAGGCCGACGCTACCACCGACGAGGATGCCGATTCAGAGGCCGCCGAGGATACCGCCTCGACGACCGCGTAATCCCACGGTGGGGGCGTCGACAAGCCCGCAAGATAGGCCAAAGGCCTGCCACTTTCCTCGGCGGCAGGCCTTTTTGCTTGCTTGTTTCTTTTTGTCCGGGACGCGTCGCGCCCGGCTGCGTAATTGCAGATGTGCCTCCAGTCGTTCTGGGCTCATTTTCCACATCCGCCGGTCAGCATTGCGCTGTGCCAAGGTGCACCTCCTTACGTTTCTCACCGGTGCACCAATACTGTACCATGCGCCCCTAGTGGAACAGGGACACTTCCTTGCCCCGGCCGCGCAGGATTCCCACCCCGCCCACAGCGCCAATGCTTGCCACTATTGCGGCAACCATGGCCCACGTCCACAACTGGCCGGGGGTGGAATTGCTGCGCACCATAAACCTTGGTGACGTTTTCGACTGGGACTCCTCGGCCACAACCTCTTGCCGCTTCGCATCCGTAGCCGCCTGACCGGTGAGATTATCCACAAACTTGGGCACCGACAAAGGCGTGCCCGACACAGCCAGCGAAATAGTGAACTTCAGTGGTTGCGTGTTTGCAGTGGCCTGCGGGCGATAATACCGAAGCGCCACCCACTGCTCCCCAGACAGGAACTCGCCCACACCACTGCCCTGCTCCTTCTCCAGGTTCGGCCACTGGATCGGGTTAGTGACGGTCTCGATCCCCACGGCCTGCTTGGACGACACCGACACATTATCGTACGGCACACTATCGGTCGTGCCCGTGGTCATGACCGGGTTAAACGTGGGGCCCACCACCCGCCACTCCAGCGAAATAGGCTGACTGGTGTCCGCATTCCGCTCCAGCTCGATGGGCGACGCATTCACATCCATGTGCAGCCGCTGCCCCTCCGACACCAAAACCTTAAACCATTGCAGCTTATTGGGCTCCAGCGTGCCGGAATAGTTGCCGGACCCGATTAATTTCGCATTCTTGCGCTCGTCCGCCATGGTCAACGGCACCGCGGGACTATCATCCGTGGTCGATGTCGCGCTTGTCGATGCCGCAGCCGCCGGCTCCTCCGTCGGCCGGGGAACCTTCCACAACATGAACTCGAATGGAATCTCCATGGATGGCTCAATGGCGCCCCGGCGCTCTAGGGACACTTTAAATTTTCCCGGCTTACATTCCTGGTCCTGGCCGCCCACTCTGGGGGAACTAATATATCCCGTAAATGGGGCGGCAAAATTCGTGTTATCTTCCTGGTCGGTGCTCTTCTGGGCCACACAGTTATGGCCTTCCTGGTCGATAATGAATGGGATGATTTGCAGGGTCGAATCCATCCGCTGAATCCCCTGCTTGGGGGGCACAATATAGCTGAAGGCCAGCCGCTCGTCCTCCTTCAACTCCACATCCCAGTGGAGCAGGCTGCGGGCCGTGGCGGTGTCGGTGAATTTATCTTGAAACAGCTTAGGGTACAGTTTGCCATCAACCGCACCACCCGGAACTAGCAATGGTGCTTTCTGCGGGTCGGTGGCGCCATTTGCCGCCTCTTTAGCTTCCTGAACATCGTCGGTTTTCGTGGACACTTTCGAAGGATCAGCTGTCGCCGGGGCGGCAGTTTCCTGGGATGGTTGGCTGCTCGCACTCGCGCCCGCGGTGCTGACAGTGGTGCTCGTGCTGGTGGTGCCGGTATTGCCGGTGGCGCCCGTGCCGGCGCCAGTAGCATCTGCCGGGGTGCCGGCCGAATTCCCCCCACCAGGCGTAGCGACGGTGGAGCCGGTGGTGTTTGCTTGCTGCGCGTGACCAGGCTGGGGTGCCAATCCCAACGCCATGATGGCGCATAATGCGGCGGTGGTCACGACCGCAGCTTGTCGACGTGTACCGGTTCTCAATCCACTGTTGCGCATGTATGTAAGCCTAAACAGGAAACCGTGAGACGTTAAGCCGGTTCACTATTCCATATCAGCAAATCTAGCCCTAACATAAAATTTTCCCTAGATTTTACTAAATAGTACTAGGCGCAAATACCGGGCTTTATGAGATTTTATGCGCCAAAATCGTGTTTTTACCCCAATTTTACCGACAGTTTCTGAGTGTCACCAAGCGATAAACTCAGCAATAAAAATGCTCCTTTTCTACACCCCTATCACCCCCACGGGAGGGCGTCGATAAGCGAGTCAGGGAAAATTCAGATAGGCGCGCGACGGCGTGGGGCCTTCCTGGCCCTGATACTTCGAGCCCAGCACGCTGGAACCATACGGGATTTCGGCGGGGCTCGTCATTTTGAACAACGCCAACTGGCCGACCTTCATGCGCGGCCACAACGTGATGGGCAGGTTGGCCACGTTCGACAGTTCCAGGGTGATGCGGCCGGAAAAGCCCGGGTCCACAAACCCGGCGGTCGAATGCGTGAGCAACCCCAGCCGGCCCAGGGAACTCTTGCCCTCCAGGCGGCCGGCCATGTGTGCAGGCAACACAAACCGCTCCAACGTAGACCCCAGCACAAACTCGCCTGGGTGCAGCACAAACGGCTCATCCTCGGCAACCTCGACCATGCTGGTCAGATCATCCTGCTTCTGTTTCGGATCAATGTGGGTGTATTTGGAATTATTGAAAACCCGAAAATGCCGATCCATGCGCACATCCACACTGGAGGGCTGGACCAGTTCCGGGTCGAAGGGGTCGATAATTAAATCGCCGGCATCGATTGCTGCACGTATGTCACGATCGGAATAAAGCACCTTTTTAGTGTAACCCGGTACACTGTCAAGATTGAGACCAAGGAACCGGCGCCACGGCCTAGGACATGAACCAGGACACATGAACTTTGGCATAACCTGGTATTATCCGCTTTTATCTGGTAAATTGCCCCCACAGGATTTTTTAGTGCTAAACTGTATTTCGTTGTGAACCAGTCAGCCTCTCAACCTGGCTACAACAAACATTGCCGATGTAGTTCAATGGTAGAACTCCTGCTTCCCAAGCAGGCGGCGCGGGTTCGATTCCCGTCATCGGCTCTTTAATAGAAACCCCATGCGATTTGCATGGGGTTTTTCACGCCATTGCGTTGGCGCATCAAACACAGTTAGTGTTCTGGTAGGAGCACATATTTACCATAGCCCGCACCTGACTCCATGAGGGTATGCGCCTGGGCTGCTTCCTTCAGGGGGAGCACTTTGTGCGGCGTCACATCAATGGCATGGTCCTCAATAATCGTGATGGCTTCTTGCAGCAGGTCAGCGGTTGCATCACCGGAATGGTATCCAGTCAAATACCCACCACAAGTGTCAATAATCGGGTCGAAGTTTTTGAGCGTCCACTGCCCACCGAGCAAACCGGTATTACACACAATTCCACCCCGCTTCAGCACCGCAAATGAGTACCGAATCGCGGACGGACCAATCAGGTCCAGAACGCAGTCAAATTTTTCATCAGAATGAATAACATTCTGTGCTTCCTCCAGGATAACCTCGTCGCATCCTAACGCTTTTAAAGTGTCAAACTTGGATTCGTTACGGGTTGTTCCGGCAATCACGGTATTCGGGTAAAGCGCCCGGACCAGCTGGATTGTTGCTACCCCCACCCCTGAGGTTGCTGCCCGCACCAGCAATCGGCTGTCCGCCCGAAGCTGCAACTGTTTCATCGAACCCAGGGCAGTAACAAAAGTTTCCGGCACTGCACCGAGTTCTTCTCAGGTGAAAGAGGTGTGGATAGGCCAAATTCGATCATTTGGCAGGAGAATGTATTCGGCATATCCCCCATCAAATTCTCGGCCCATGCCGCCCATGAGGGCCGCTACTTTCTGCCCTGGCACCAAGGTGGGGGTGGTACTATCCGCCACGACTCCTACACATTCAATTCCCAATATTCGCGGGAAGGTAACGGTGGGGGAAAGCCCCTGACGTGTGAATATTTCCGACCGGTTGACGCCTACCGCCTGCACTTTCACTAACGACCATCCTGGCCGTACCGCAGGTGTGGGAATTTCTTCATAGCACAATACCTCGGGCGGTCCGGGTTGGTGCACGACAATTGCTTTCATGAGTGGTCCTTCCAAGGACGGTTATGGGTCAAGGCTTGAAGCCTGCCAAAAATGAGGTCGAAGAAGAATGTGATGAGGATAACGAGCAGTGAGCCACACAGCATGAGGGGATAGTCGCGGGTTTTCAAGCCAGCGAAAATATATCGTCCTAATCCAAAATCTGATGTGTAGGCGACAAAGGTCGCGGTTGAGCTTGCCAGGAGGGCAGCCTGCCGGAAGCCCCCCACAATCAGCGGCAGTGCCAAGGGGATTTCTATCTTCCGTACCTGCTGCCACCAACTATGGCCGGTGGCACGAGCACTCTCTATGATCCCGGCGTCGATAGCCATTATTCCCGAGTAAGCTCCTATGAACAGTGAGGGGAACACCAATACGATGAGCGCGAGGGTAGGTGCCAGCACCCCAACACCTAACCAGAGCCCAAAAAGGATCAAAAGCCCCAGGGATGGTAGCGCACGGGCACTGTTCATGAGGATGCTTGCGATCACTTCCCCTGGTCGCACATGGGCACACCAGATTCCGAGGGGAATGGCCAAGACCGAACCGATGATGAGTACCACGAGTGTTAATACGATGTGCTGCTCACTGCGCATAATGAACCCGGAGTCGCCGCCCCAGCGTTGTGGGTCCATAAGAATCGACAGGGCATCCGCAATCATTGAGGCAGCCTTTCCGCCCAGGGGGTCAGTAGCTTTGTGGCAAGCCGGAGGATGGCGTCACAGAGTAAAGCCATAGCCACAATTGCTATGATCCCGGTGACAACTTCGACGGTCAGTGAACGTTGGAAACCATCTGTGAGTAGTGTCCCCAAAGACGACACCCCTACCAATGCCCCAATCGACGCCAGTGAAACTGTTGACATTGTTGCGACCCGCAGCCCAGCCATGAGGACTGGTAAGGCTAGCACGCATCGAACCCCAAACGTGATACGCCACGGCCCATAACCTAAGGTTTCTGCCGACTGAAGATGAGTGCTATCCACCGAGGCAAATGCGTCGATACTGGTTCGAACAAGTAACGCCACAGCATAGAGACCCAGTGCCACCATGACAGTTACCGGTGAAGTAATGGAAACCCCCAAAAAGATCGGGGTTATCACTAGCAACGGTAGTGAGGGAATGGTGTAGAGCAGCTGACAGGCTCCCCCGATTATTTCCTGCGCTCGCGGATATTGGGCACCCAGCGCCCCGACGAGCACCGCACAGATGAATGCAACAATCAGAGGGGGGACAATCAGCACAGTATGGTTCAAAAATAATTGGCCGATAAAGCTGGAATTTTGCATGACCCAATTCATTTAATCCACCTTCAAGGGCCTGGTAGCTTGAATGAATTTTTCGACGAACGGGGTTGCCGGGTGAGTCAGAATCTCACGAGGTGTTGCGTGTTGCTCGATATGGGCGCGAACGCTAAGAACAGCAACAGTATCCCCCAGGAAACAGGCCTCGCTAAAGTCATGGGTGACCAGAATAATTGTTTTATGGAAGTCCCGTTGCAACTGGGCTACCATTTCTTGCAGCCCATGCCGAACGATGGGATCTACCGCAGCAAACGGCTCGTCCATCAATAAAATATTGGGGTCAAAAATTAGCGCCCGTGCCACCCCCACCCGTTGTGCTTGGCCACCGGAGAGTTGGTAGGGGTATTTCCGCCCTAGAGCAGGGTCCAGTTCCAGGCTTTCCATCAAATGGTGAATGCGATCCGATGATGCTGGTGCACCAAGTAGTCGCGGAATGGTATTAATGTTGGCTTCGACAGTAAGGTGGGGCAGCAATCCGCCGCTTTGCATGACATAACCGATTGACCTGCGCAGCGATATGGGATCCTGCTGTGCCACATCAACCTCATCAATGAGTACGCGGCCTGACGACGGGGTGACCATGCGGTTTACCATCTTCAGAAGCGTAGTTTTACCGCAACCGGAGGATCCAACAAGCGCAACACACGCATGGGAAGGCACCTCAAGGGAAAAACTGTCTACTGCGGGTGCGGAACCATATTGTTTCGAAACCGATTCGAAGGTAATCACTGAGCTTCTTCCGCCCCTGACGTGGTTGTTAGTGCCGACTGGCTTTGTTGATGAGTGGAAAGCCACTGTGAGGCTATATCTGAGGCTTTTGCACCCCCAACACTATCAACATTCATGGCAAGAAGATCCTCCGCTGTAAGGCTCTGCTGGATAGAGTTGATAACATCTTGGGCTTTCTGCGGGAGTCGATCCGAAACCAGTGGCACAACATGCGATGCCAGCATCAAATGCTTGGGATCCGAAAGAACCACAAGGTTATTGGTATGAATATCCGGTGATGCGGTATTGATCTTGGCCAGGTTAATGGTGCCATCCTTCAGGGCTTTCATTGTGAGCGGCCCGCCAGAATCTTCAATCGGCACGAATCGGGTGTTCATGCCGTACGTTTCTTTCAACCCAGTGGGGCCATAGGGGCGTGTTTCCAGCTCTGAGTTACCCCCAAGGGTTAATTCGTCAATCCCGGAAAGATTATCGAGGCTTTGAATATTATGTTCATGGGCAAAGTCTTCTCGGACCACATAGGCATCCTGGTCTGTGGCTTTAGCGTCGTTAAGAACGGTGAGGCCGGCAGGAACAGCGGTTTTTAATTCGTCATAGACGGCTGTTTCATCACGGGCTGTTGTGTCTTTTTTCCAATACTGGAGCAGGTTCCCGGTGTATTCCGGAAATACGTCTATTCCACCTTTTTCGATTTCTGGAAGGTAGGCTTCCCGCTGCCCAATGCGGAATTTACGCTGCACCGTATACCCATTTTTCTCCAAGCTCTGCGCATAAATTTCGGCAATGATTTCGTTGGAGTAGTAATCTTGGCTCCCTACGACAATCGCGTCCCCTGGGTTATCCTTCGAGTTGGAATTGTTTGCTAAAGGATCAGATTTCAGTCCACACCCCACTAGGCAGGTGAAACCCAATGCCATCGTTATGATTGCAATGAGGCTCTTCCTGAGCTGTTTACTAGTCGTTGCTATCATTATTTATCTCCTTTGGCATCTTTATTTTCTTCGCCACAAGATAACCGACGAAGCATATCGATGAGCTGAAGATGTTCTTCGGTAGTAAGTGAAGAAAAGAATTGAGTGGTTGCCTCGTCAACATGTGTGCGAGCTTCTTCGAACACAGCACGTCCTTCAGGGGTCACCATAATGACTTGTCGACGCTTGTCCTTCTCAAGGCGTTTCCGGATAACCAAACCAATTGATTCCAGACGTTCACACAGTTTCGACGCCGCCCCATCGGTAATTCGCTGTATCCGCGCAAGCTCAGTCACTCCCAAACCTTCCGGATGATGAAGAATGTTTTGGAGGAAAAGGTATCGTGCAGCATTCATCCTTGGGACAATTTTGGCAGCTTTATCAATCTTGGACCAGGCACAAATTTGTGCATTTACGAGGGAAGAAAACAACATTTCAGAACAGAAACTAGACGAAACATCCGTAACGAACTTGCTTTCCACGGGACACATCATAACAATACTTTCCATGGAAAGTAAATAGGCATGGGCGTTCTAGCCATTTCGCTCCCGTTGCCCTATACCTCATCCAGAACTGGTACAGAGTATTTTTGCACCAGCTGCCTAAATGTGAGTAAAATTATATATTCCCCCCTTTCCGGACAGGCATCACACTTTATACTTTTTGGGATTTTGCCACCCAACATGATGCTATATCAACAAATCACCGCATCCACCTGCGGTAATAACCACCACACCACCATGGTACTTTGAGGCACCAACTCCATTTCACTACGACTGCCATACCTGCTACCTGTGGTTTTTCTTGCCGGGCCACCTACAGCCAGCGAGTCGATTTCAGCGAAAACTAGCCAAACAGATTATGCTGAACAGCTCAATAAAATTCCAGCGGGCCAGACCCCTGACTCGCAATCCTTTTGCAGCTAGTAATACAGCTAGTAATTTATGGTTTTCTATTGGTTTGGGAATATTTTTTAGAAAATTTTCAACATTTTTTCTTTTTTATATTACCAGCTCACAGCCGGTAGAGAACATGTCAACTCAATAAACCCACGGGAAACGAACAATCATTGGTTTCTACCAACGTTTTTTAGGTGTAAGGTTGATTGAAAGTTATTTACTACTGATATTGAGGTGACTGGAGTGAAAATCTAGCACTTCATAAAGCGCACTACAGAAAGGAGCCTAACGGCCATGACCATTCTTGATTTTCAGCCTAAAAAGCTCTCTCTTCGGTGGGGGCAGCTTTTCACTACATTCCTGCAAACGCCGCAGGAACGCACCGGTGAATCCAAGCGAGCAGAGACCGGCGAAACTGAACCATCCCAGTCCCTGCACGCATTTATGCAGCAGACCCTGAATGAGCACCGCGGCAGCAAGCTTGACGACGCCCTGCCGACCTCCAGGATCCTCTTCGTCTCCGATGATAATGCTGCACGAACCCAAATCGCCTCAGCATACACCCGATGGCTCGGAGGCGAACAAGTGTTCGTCCGGTCCGTTGGTTTGGCCCCGGCATACCATGTTGATCCACTAGTGATTGAAGTTCTCAACGAGCGTGGCGTCCCCACCGACGACCTCAAGCCCAAGAACTTCAACCCTCACACCTTGGGCAATATCGACGAAATCATTACCTTTGATGACGATGCCCACGTCAGTGACGACGTGAAAACCTGGAACATCACCAAAAACATCAGCACCAAGGCAGACATCCATGCCATGTGCGACGAGGTAGAAGCACGGGTGCGGAAACTCCTCAGCACCCTGGGAATCACCCCCACCCCCCACAAGAACATCATCCCGGAATTCCTAGCAGCCTAACTGAAGGATGCTGAGGGATCCCGAGATCCAGCCCAGCCCAGCTATCGCCCCACAACCGGCCGATAGCTGGGTTTCAGGTTTTCAGCATGGTTCTAGACACTGACCAGGATATTGAGGTTTATCCCAAATATCCTGGTCTTTTTGAATGATTTCCCAAATATTTCCAGGTAGTCACACCACCTACCACATGGGTGTACACAAATCATTTCCGCTACGCATTGTGATGATGCACTGGCATATATTCGACATAAAGATATTTCTTTTTCACTATTTCAGCAAGAAGGGAGCCTAACATGTTGTTGGTAAATCGTCTGCATAAGCGTAGGCCTAAGCGTAAAAAGAAAAGCTGGTTATCAAAGATAGGAAGGGTCTTCCTTGCTTTTCTGGAGATATTTGGAGCCTAGACAAAATTTGCTCTTGTCCAATGGCACCTTGGTCCTCTCGGTTGTGTATTTCCCCTAACATGATTACACCCATAACTGCGGCTGCACATGGCCTAAGCTAGAGTTTCATTCCTAGCCACAGTCGGGTAACGCTTCTGAATCGAGAAAGCCAAGCTCAGCAAACATGCAGCTGCAGCAGACCTGGCACCGCATGTGCTTGAGACTGGGTTTAGGTTGATAGCACCCTGATCCCAACCTTTTAGGACGACATCCAAACCCAACCCCCTCGCAGCCAATCTAGCTGCGGTTTTGCTTTAGCTGGGGTTCGTGATTATTTCCGAGTTTTCAGGGTCCGCTGGACCGGAACCCAAGCTAAAGCAAACGCGCAGCTCAAACCGGGAAACCAGCTTGGAACCATTGCCCCGCGCTTTCCAAGCTTGAGTTCCGCATCCAACCGGACCATTCGCCCAGGAAACCATACGCCTCAAATCGGAACTACAGCTCAGCAAAAATGCGGCTGGCTAACCATTGGTTTTGCTTTAGCTGGGGTTCCGACCAGCGTCTCACATTCACCCAGGAAACACATCTCCCCAAAACCGGAACCCCAGCTAACGCAAAGCAGCCACAACAAGCTGCAAACTTACTGAACTTGAGTTCGTGATTACTTTGGCCCCTTTTGGCACCCCATCAACCAGAAGTCCAGCTCAGCAAACATGCAGCCCTGCCCGACAGCGGTTTTGCTTTAGCTGGGGTTCGTGATTATTTCCGAGTTTTCAGGGCCCGCTGGACCGGAACCCAAGCTAAAGCAAACGCGCAGCTCAAACCGGAAAAATGAATTTGATTCCCCACCCCGAAGCCAGGCACGCGGCCATACACAAGCCCGGAGCTGGGGTCTGTCTGATCCCGGCAACCGCTAAACCCGGCACCGCCCGGCCGTCGTCAAGCGTGAGGCGTTAGGTGCACTTCACAATGGGCGAGGGGTTATACACCGTCGTGGTGGTTTTGCGGGACAGCTCGTTGCCGTTGAGGTCCTTCACAATGCGCGTATCGGAGGTAGTGAACCCGGGCGCGCCGCTGGAGGGTGAACAGTCTTTGCCTGACAGACTGATCGTATTCGGCTGTGTGGTGGCCCAACGGCCGCCGTTCACGGACTCCACATTGACCACCTTCACGCCCATGAGCTTCACGGTCACCTGGCCGCCACCAGCGGAGGTCACGATGCGCACCGGGTATTGGCTGGTGTTCTTGAACGCCAAGTCGATTGCGCCTTCGAACACGGTTGCCTCACGGCCGGCCGGATACCGGGAAATATAGTAGCTGTGAGGTGTGTGGGTCACGTCCTCCATGCCGCCAAAATAGGCCGCATTATAGAGCGTGGTGGCGAACTGGGAGATGCCACCACCCACCGCCTTATCCGCGTGACCGTTCATGATAATGCCGGACTCCACGAAGCCCTGGGCGGTGCCGCGCGGGCCGGTGAAACCGTTGAGGCTGAACGTGTCGCCAGGTGCGACCATGGCGCCATCCACCATTTCCGCCACCCGGGCAATATTCACGCCGGATGCCTGGGAGTAGCCGCCGGTGGTGAATTCGCCCACCACCTGGTCGAAGGTGGCGGCGTTGGCCATTTCGGTGGTGAAGCTGGCTGGTTCGTCAATGTAGGTGGCGTCCCAGGTGCGGGGGTCGTCGGCGATGATGCGCTCGTTGATGTGGTCGAACGTTTTCACCCAGTCGATGTGCACGCCATCGCTGTGGGGCGTGACCGTGCGGTCAGCGCCGTGAAATGTGATATTGGCGTTGACCCGGGGTTTTTCGGTGGTGATGAGTTTTTCGGCGAAGATTTCGCGGGCCCGATCGTAGTTGAAGTCGATCTTGAACTCGTCGTTTTCGGGCCGGAAGGTCACCACCTCACCCATGCGATCAACTGGGATTTCGCCATTAATATTGTCCCGACCATGCAGCACTAGGGGCGCGGACACAGCCTTCTTCCCGGGGCCGTCCACAATGGGCTGCACCTGTTTCTCCCCGTATTTCGGGTGGGAGATGGTGGCGTGTTCCTTCACACCACCGGGTTTCAGCCAGCCGGTGAGAATGGATTTTTCCACCTGCTCGGCGTCGACGGTTTGGCCGTCGGCGGGGGCCGGATCCACTTTCACTTGGCCGCCAGTGAGCACGATACCGGCGTCAACGGGTGCGGGGCTGAGCTCCTTGGTGACCCGGTCGACGGCAGGCCGGAAATTGGCCGGATCGGCGTCGGAGACGATAGGAACCTCGGTGTCTTTAAAGAAACCAAGGATCCGTTTAATAGGGTTGAGTGATTGGGATTCCACAGAATCTAAGGTTTTATCCCAGTTGACCCTCAGGCCGGCCGCTCGAGGGTCGATGATTGAGGTGCGTTGACCTGCGGTGATAGTGACGGGTTTGATAATGTCGTCGGCAAGCTCTTTTTGCAAGAGTTCTTTCGCTTCGGCGCGTTTCATGCCGCCGACCTGCACGCCACCGATCATGGTGCCGCGGGGCATGGTGCCTTGGCTGAGAAAATAATCGACACCGTAACCAGTGCCCAAAAGCACAAAAAGCCCAAGCAGTATGCCGCCGAAGAATCGGGCCGGCATATTGCCTGAAGTCAGCTCAGTATCCTGTTCGATCACTCTTACCAATGTAGTAGACAATTCCTAGTGTTTTCGAATCTATTCTGCCCCCACTAGCGCTGATAGTGGCTCACGCGCTCAGCTTTTGCGAACACATCTTGTTCACTTAAGGCTCCCTCAGCAATCCGTTTCATGGTGGTGTCGATCGCCGGGAGGAGCGCATCGGTGGTCAACCAGAGGGCTTGGTCGGCCCCAGCAATGATAGCGGTAGCCGCCGCATCCTGCGGAGTTAGTTCGTTACTAATAGCTTTCATACCTGAAAGATCATCGGTGAAAACCGGCCCGTCGAAGGGACGGCCGCCTTCGTAACTACCCGACCGTAGCAGCTGATATGCAGCAGGGTTGATGGAGGATGGGGTTTTTCCGTCGCCCAATCCCGGCGTCGCCATGTGTCCCACCATGACCCCAACACCGGGGGTAGCCAGAATGCTGCGATAGGGGACGAGTTCGAAATTTTGTAGTTCATTCAGCGGCGGAGTGACGACTGTGCCCAGGTGGGAGTCACCACTGGCCCTGCCGTGGCCCGGGAAATGCTTGAAGACGGGCATGACGCCACCATCAAGCATGCCCTGGGCGAAGGCCGAGGCGTATTCGGCGGCGACGGCAGGGTCGTCGCTAAACGCCCGATCGCCCACAACCTCCAGGCCAGCACCGTCAATGTCGACCACGGGGGCGAAATCAACGGTGATGCCATGGCGGGCCAGCGAGGTGGCCATGTCGTAGGCCATGCCGCGAACCTCTTCGGGTTTCTTCTCCTTGGCCATGGTGCGGGGTGAGGGGAAGGTGCCCAGCACCTCGGGGTGGCGAAGCACCCGCCCGCCTTCGAAGTCGATGCTGACGGCGAATGGCCGGCCGATACGGTTGCGGAGCTCGGCAATGTCACGCCCGGGCGTGGTGAGAATGGCGGCCTCGGTGTCGGAACCAATGAAAATGCCGCCAGCGCCCTGCTCCAGCGCGGCCAGGGCGTCATCGAAATTGCGGACGCCCACCATCATGAGTTGCGCGACCTTGGTGCGCAGTTCGGGGTTGGCGGGTGTGGTTGAGGTAGTTGTAGGCGCCACACTGCTTGTCGACGTCGGGGCCGTGGTGGTGGTTATTTCACTCGTTGGTGCGGCTTGGTCGGTTGCATTATCGGTGCAGCCCACCAGGGTGGTTGTTACCGTGACCGCAACCAGGAGGGCCAGAACGGGAAATTTCTTCATGCCCTCTACAGTATTGGAAACGTTTTCACCAGCGGAATCTTCAACACGCATTCCCCGTGTGTTGGTACCCCCGCCCCTGGGGCATCACCCACGGTTCAACAAGTTTGGGGGTAGTTTTCCCTCCTGCGGAAATCGAACATATCCCAAGCATATATAGTAAAAACTTTCACTACTAGTGTGGTATCCACATCGAACCCTGACCTCTAACAACTGCTAATGTATAAAAGTCGCACTACCTCATAACTAAAGGTGATTGCAATTTTGTCATTTCAATAACTTCATTTGGCCGGACACTATATGCACATTTTCCCCAGAAAGTTGGTTTCCATGCGCACCCTGTTGAAGATCACGAGTTCAGTAACGGTCATTGGGCTTGTTATTTATGGGGTTTTCACTACTGCAATAGGCCAAACTGCGGCACCACCGGTGCCATTGTGGTATCACGTCATGGCGCTGCTGGGGTTTGAATTGATGACGGCCGGGATCACCGGAAGCATCGCCGTCGGGGTCACCCGAAATAGTGTTCTCCCCACCGGCGGGTCGGTGGGGGTATTGCAGCGGTTCGGACCGTTCTACCTGTTTATGTTGGGCCTGTTCGCAATTGTGAACATGTGGGGATTGGGGTTTTTCGCCACCTCCGTACCGAATAATACTCATGCCCTGTATTATGCGGAGCCGTTAGGCATTAACGCGTTGTTGGAAGCATCAATCTGGTTATTTTTGGGTGGGGCTGTATTGGGCATGTTTCAACTGGTGCGGGGGTTAATATGGGAGAGAAGGAACCTTCGGTCGTCGTAAAGCGAGAAAGTTAGTCAAATGCGCGTTTCATATACGGCATGCAATGTGGCATTGAGCATTGGTTTTGTCGTGTTTATCGCCTACCTCAGCATTGCGATCAGCCCCAATTCACATGAGCTCATGGCGCCAGTGCTGCAATACAGCATGTCGATCATTGGGTGCGAGCTCATGTGGGGCGGCATGCTGGGGCTCATGGCCACCACCATTACCTCCAGCGATCCCCGGCCGGGCATTGCCACCCGATTCGCCGCCCCCTACCTCATATTATTTAGTGTCTTCCTGTTTTTTAATTTCTGGTATTTGGGCTACATTTACACCCGAATGCAGCTGCTCATGGGGATTTCGGACCCGGCTCGGCCCCTATTTGAACTCATTTTGCTGGGGCTAGCGATCGGGTTTATGTTGAGCGGGATTATTACCGCGATCGGCCAAACGTTGGGGAGGCGGCGGCGTAAAGGGCAGAAAGCCCCCAAGACTGCGCAGGTAAGCCCACCGGTCAGCCCGCAACCACCGGAACTGACCTATCGCCGCACCTCCGTGTTCGGCTAGCCGCCACCGATAATACGGGTGGGTTTCCGCCATGCCCCCACCACACCCCACCTGGTTACCCCACCCGTTCTAAGGTGAGAATCGTCAAAGGTATTTTCCCTAAGCTTGAATGCTGCTATCTTTGCAGTTATGGCCTATGACTCTGACTCGTTAAACCGTAGAACGCTTGGTCCAGCCATTGCGAGCGCTGTGGTTGGTGTCACGCTGGGCATTGTTGCCGTGGTGGGGGTGTCCATTTTCACAACAGCGCATTCCCTGCCCGAATCTGGTGCGGTAGGCATAGACCGACCAGTCTTGGGCGACCCGGAGTATGGTTCCCGCAATAACTAAACCAACACTATTACATTTGCTGCACCGCGTACCGTTTCGGTCCGCAACCATTATCAGCCCACGAGGCAGCCACCTGACCGGCTGGATCTTCCTGGGGCTGATAAGTTTTTTTCAACCCCTGGGCTATATCGCCGCCGACACGAAACACGACCTACTGGCCAACCCCGGTAGGTTCCTCGCCGGCGCCCAATCCGCCTGGACTGACACGTTTACCCTCGGGCAACTCCAAAACCAGGCATACGGTTATTTATTTCCCCACGGCGCGTTTTTTTGGCTTTTCGACGCCTTCCCGGACGCATTCACCCAACGCCTGTGGTGGTGGCTAGTACTTGGTGTCGGCTATTCGGGGTTCCTCCTACTCCTCCGCCGAATAGCCGACACCTCGGGGGGGCTTGCCGGCAGCTTCACCACCGGCTTCGCCATGGGGGCCGCGTTCCTTTATGCCCTTTCCCCCCGAGTGCTGAGCACGCTCACCACCATTTCGTCGGAAACCTGGCCGGTCATGCTGGCCCCCTGGGTGTTGTGGCCGCTCATCACCCGCCGGCTCACCCTGCGCAGCATCGTCATGTCGGTGCTGGCCATTGGCATGATGGGGGCGGTGAATGCCACCGCCACCCTGGCCGCCTGCACCCCGGCCGGCATTTTCCTCCTGTGGCGGCTCATGGTGGCGTTCCGGTGGCGGCTCATAGGATTCACCATGATGTGGGGCCTGGGGGCGGTGCTGATTAGCCTGTGGTGGATCCTGCCCCTCCTGGTTTTGGGCCGCTACGCCAGCCCATTCACCGACTATATTGAAAACGCCACCGTGGTCACCCGGTGGTTGAACCTGGCCGAAATCCTCCGCGGCACCACCAGCTGGTCGCCGTTTGTGGACGCCGAACGGCAGGCCGGCCACGCCCTGGCCACGGACCCCTACCTGATTATTTTCACCCTGGCGGTGGCCGGCCTGGGGCTTTATGGCCTGAGCCGGGTCCGTAACCTTCGGGGTTTCTGGTTCACCCTGCTGGGGATAGGGCTCATCGTGCTGGGTGGTGCCCACCACGTCACCGGGTTCCTGGACGGGACCGGGGTGGCGCTGCGGAACATCCACAAATTCGACCCCCTGGTGCGGCTGCCCCTATTGGTGGGATTCGCCCAGCTCTGGCAACTATTTCCCGCCCCCAACCTCGCCCAGCCCGGCGCCCCCGGCGGGCTGCCGAGACCGGTGGGGGCATCGGTGGGCGCGCGGCAATTCCTCATGGCCTGGCTGCCCCGCCACCCGTGGCGGGCCGCCGCCCTGGCCCTGATTCTCTTGGTCAGCATATCCGCGGTCTCCCCGGCCTGGGCGGGTCGGCTCCTGCCGTTGGGCGCCTACCGGTCCGTGCCCGACTATTGGGCTAAGGCCGCCGAATTCCTCAACCACGAAGCCCACGGGACTCGAACACTTATTCTCCCGGCGAGTTCCTTCGCCCGGCAAACCTGGGGCTGGACCAGGGACGAACCGGCCCAGCCCCTGTTAGACGTACCGTGGGCAGTGCGTGACGCCATCCCCCTAGTCACGCCGGAAGCCATCCGGGGACTGGACGGGATATCCGCCTACCCCACCCCCGAAAGCCTGGCACGACTAGGTATCGGGGCGGTCATCGTCCGCCACGACCTGGCCCGCAGCACCCGAAACATGTCCGCGGAACGCCTCTTTCCCCAGGCCAAAATCCACCGATTCGGCGAGGTGGAGGTAGTGATTCTCAACCGCGACCTGGGCATGACCGTGGTCGATTCCGACCGCATCCCCACGGTTGCCGGCGGCGGGGAATCGTTGGCGCTGCTGGGTTCGGGGGCGTATCGGCTGGTGGGCCAGGGGGCGAGTATCGTCACCGACACTCCTCTACTGGTGGGCCGCAACTATGGGTCGTTGAACTCGGTGTCCGCACCCCTGGCGGACGCGGCCGAGGCCAAGGATGTGCACAATCGGGTCATTGACTACCCGTCCGTTGGCCCCTTCACCAAGGTGGTGGAATCCGGGGGGCAGGTGCGGGCCTCATCGTCGGCGGGGGATGCGACCAGCTTCGCCGGGTCCCGACCCGGGCGGGCGGTGACCGCGGCGGTCGACGGGCTCGCCACCACCGCCTGGTGGCCCCGACCTGGAACCCAACGGGGCGAATGGATCGAGCTGCAACCCGACACCCCCCTGGCTGACCCGGTGCTGGAGGTATTACTCACCGCCAGCAAGCCCGTGCGCGCCGAGGTCATTGTGACCGCCGACGACCGGAAGGTAACCAAACGCATGAAAACTGGTGAGCGAGTAAAAATCCCTATACCGGGCGGCATGGCCTCCAAGGTGCGGCTCACCCTGGGGGCGGCCGCGGCCCCCATCGGGGTTGCCGAACTCGCCATCACCCACGCCCCCATCACCCGCAACGTCACGGTCCCCGACACCTCACCAAAGGTGCGGCAATTCGTGTTCAACCAGGTGTTTTCCTACACGGAGCAGTTGCAGCGCCGCTTCACCGTCCCCCGAACCATGCGGGTGCGGGTAGACCTGTCCGCCTGTGTGCAGCGCGTCTATGTTGACGGCGCCCGCCACGAGTGCGGCGACACCATTACCCTCACACCCGGCGTCCACCAGATTCGAACAGGTGCGCAAATACTGAAGCTGACCGAGGTGGATTTCGACCCCACCGGCGCCCCCACCACACCACTCACCCACCTCAAGCCCGCCACCCGCGAGCGCCTCATCATCACCAACCGGGCCGCCAACGATGGTCTCATCGGCACCTTGGACGGCACCCCCCTCACCCCAACCACCATCAACTCCGGCATCCAGGCGTTCATCGTCCCACCTGGCCATGGTGGGGAATTCCACCTGAGCTTCGCCGGTGACCACCCCTACCGGCAGGGGCTGCTCATTGGTGGTATTACCGCCGGCATCACCGCCCTGCTTTGCGCTGTCGCCACGGTCCGGCGTCGACAAGCTCGCCACGAAGTGCTGCACATCACCGGTGGCATCTACAGCGCCGTCATCGTTTGCGGGGGGCTCGTGCTCACCACCGGCTGGCCCATCCTCATTCTCATACCGCTCACATGGCTGGTGCTGCGCTACACCCTCATCGGCCGCGGGCTGCTCATCACCGCCACCATGACCATGACCGCCATGTGGCTGGCCCGCGCCCCCTGGCCCGCCGCAAACTATGCCGGCGACTCGCCGCTGCTCGCCTGCGCCTGCGCTATTGCCGTCATCACCATGTGCATCAGTCTTCGGCGTGGCTCACCCGAATATCCGCAGCCGAAGACACCGAAATCGGCACCACCTCCTGGTCCTCACTCTGCTCATCCTGAACCTGAACCTGCACCAGCCCCGCCACCGGCGGACGCACCACCGCAAGCACCGCCCCCGGCGTGATACTGTTCTCCGCCAAATAACGCAGCAGCTCCGAATCACCGTCATGGATCTGCTCCACCACCACCTGCTCCCCCGGCGCGATAGAATTCAACGACTGTTTCGGCAGCTCCGCAACATTCCCCGACTCGTCCGGGATCGGATCCCCATGCGGGTCCCGGGTCGGATGCCCCAGCTTTTCGTCCACCCGGCGTAAAAACTGGTCGGACACCGCATGCTCCAATAAATCCGCCTCGTCATGCACCTCGTCCCAGGAGTAGTCCAACACCCGAACCAGAAACATTTCAATCAGCCGATGCCGGCGCACCATCGCCAACGCCACCTGCCGGCCCGCCGACGTCAACACCACCCCCGCATACCGTTGATGCTCCACCAGGCCCCGCGCCGCCAGCCGTTTCACCGCCTCGCTCGCGGTCGGGGTTTTCTGGGCTAACGCCCCCGCAATCGCGCTTAACGACGCCGGCTCACCGGTTCGTTCGACGATATCCCAAATGCATTTGAGGTAATCTTGGGTTTTCTCGGGGTAGTCCATGACATGCACAGTATCCATCCTAATGACCGGCAACCTAAATAAAACAGGCCTGCTACCACCGCGACCATGCCGCCGGCCGATAAACTCTGCCACACGGCCAGCAGCAGCCCGGTGATCCCAATGCCCACACCAGCGACGCCCGACCACAGTATGAGCCCCGCAAAGTTCCGCACAAACACCTGCACCCCCGCAGCCGGCGCCACCAGAATGGCGATCGACAGGATCGAGCCCACCGCCGGAATCGCCACCACCATGCTTGCGCACAATAATCCCAGTGTGATTCCCTCCATGAGGGCCAGCCACCAGCGGGAATTCCGCACCGCCACCCGGAATGCTATGGGGTCAAAATAATAAAATGCCAGGCGGCGGCCGCAGGTCACCAATGCTATTACCGCGAGCACCAGAATGGCTGCGGCCGACAGCACATCCGTGTGGGATACGGCCAGGAGGGACCCGGTGAGGAACCCCTCCACTTTGAGCGGCAGCGGTTGGAACCAGCGCAGCAGAAACACGCCCAGCGCGTAGCCCACCGTCAGCACGATCCCAGCGGCGGCGGTGGGGGAAATCCCCTCCAGGCTGGCCAGGTATCGCATCAACCACGCTAGTGGGATGCAGAACAGTGCGGCGCCGACAAAGAGCCACAGGCTGAGGCTGCTGCTGGATGCCCCCATGAATTGGCCGATCACCACGCCCAGCACCGCACCCGGAAACGTGCCGTGGGAGAGCGATTCGGAGAAAAACACCCGCTTGCCCACGATCGCCAGCGCGCCCACGATTCCCAGCAGCACGCCGACCGCGACCACTTCCGCAATGGGGAGGGTGAGAATGCCTATCATGTCGCTACTCCTTGGTCCGTGCCTGCTGCGGGCTTTGTTCGCTCTGCAAGCTTTGCGACGCGGGTTTAGCCACTTTTGCCCCCGCCCCCGCCTTGCGGAAAGCCGAACGAGCGGTAGTTCGAAGAGTGTTGAGGGCTATCGCTATTACAAACACCGCCACCAGCGACAAACTCACCGCCGCCTGGGGGCTAATCTGATGCCCCACATCAACATTCATCGCCACCACCCCAATGACCGCCGCGGTCAGGCCGGCAGCAACCGCAATCCCCACCATCATCGGAATGGTTCGGGCCAAGAGCCGGGCCGCCGCCCCCGGAATAATCAAATATCCGATCACCAGCAACACTCCCACCGCGGAACTGGCCACCACCACGACGGCGGCGATCGCGGCATTGAGGGCAGCATCGATCAGGGTCACATTGATGTGCTGCGCCACCATGAAATTCCGGTCAAACGCCACCGCCACCTGTTTCCGCCACGTCACCAGCAATATCACGAGCGCGGCAGTGCTCAACACCGCGGTCTGAATGAGCCGGGTATCCGTCACATCCAAGAGCCGGCCAAACATGAGCGCATCCAACTGGCCGGAATAGTCCCCAATGGCCAGACTCAACACCACGCCAACCCCATAAAAACTGGTGAGCACCACGGCAGTACCGGCCTCGGCGGCGGCCCGCCTGGTGACAAACGTGAGTGCCGCCGCGGCAACCGCCGCCACCACGGCGGCGCCGGGAACGATACCATCAATCCCACCCAAGGCTAGGCCCACCACCATGCCGGGAAACACGGAGTGCACCAAAGCCTCCACACTGAATTCCATGGCACGCAAATTAACGAGCACCCCCACGCTGCCGCCCACGATTCCGAGGATCAGCAACAAAATGAGGGGGCGCTGCAAGTACGGGAGGGTGAGAATATCAACGAACATGATGCAACAGAGCTTCGGCGGTGTCGTAAATGGCGACATGACCATCGGCAAAAACCGCGGTTTGCTCGCATAGTTGTTCGGCAAGACTGTAGTCGTGGGTGGACACCACCACCCCGGTTCCCTGCTGCTTGAGCTCCGTGAGTACCCGCACCAACACATCTCTGCTTGTAGTGTCGAGACCGTTGAAAGGCTCATCAAGCAGCATCAAAGCCGGATTGGTGACAACGGCCCGGGCGATAAGTACCCGCTGCCGTTGTCCACCAGACAGGCTACCGAATCGTTCCGTGGCCTTCTGCTCCAAATTCACCCGAGCAAGCGCCGACGAAATTTTATTCGAATCAACCCGGCGCCACCAGGGGGTGGTAGCAGACAGTCCCATGGCCACCACCCCCTGGGCGGTCACGGGGAAACTCGGATCAATATCCTGGTGCTGCGGCACATACCCAATATTGTTGACACAACGCAAGACACCAGTGGCACGACACATGCCCAGGATGCCTTTGAGCAGCGTGGATTTGCCAGAACCATTCGCGCCGATGAGCGCGAGGGCCGCGCCGGGGGCCACGGTGAGATTGACGTTTTCCAAAATGGTGGTGGCATCGTAGCCCAGGTCAAGGTTTTCGGTAACCAGGACCGGGGGTTTCGTAGCCGGCGTTGCAGCCGGCGCCGATGTGGCGGGTGTCGAGGCTGGGGTGGGCGAGGTCATGGGTGTCATGGGTAGTGCCCTTCGTTGCGGTTATTTGGCGTTATTGGATATCTCGGGTGGTAGTGGGGCAGGTGTGCCGTCCCAGGCGGTCACGAGGGTGGTGACGTTGTGGATGATGGAGCCGATGTAGGTTTCGCCGGGGCTGCCGGCTGGGCCCAGCGAATCGCCGTACAGGGCATCGTCGTTAGTGATGGCTTTCACACCTGCGGCCCGGGCAATGGCTTCGATCGACTTGGAGTTATTGGAGTTCTCGGCGAACAGGGCTTTGGCGCCGGATGCTTTGACCTCTTCCGCGGCCTTGTTGATGTGTTCCGCGGTGGCGTCTTGCTGGTGGTTGAAGTCGCTGAGGGCGGCACCAATGAACTTCACGTCGTAGGCATTAGCGAAGTAGCCGAAGGCATCGTGGGAGGTGAAGAGCACCCGGTTTTCTTCCGGCACGCTGGAAATGGAGTCCCGGACCCACTGGTCCAAGAGGGTGAGCTGGGCCTCGTATTTTTCGACAGCGGCCTTAATGCTATCGGCAGCGGCGGGATTGTCCGACTGGGTTTTCTCCAGAGCGGCACCGATGTTAAACACCTGGACGTCGGCCTGCTTCACGTCGGTCCACACGTGGGGATCGTGGGTGAATTCGGGCTTTTCGCCGGGCGTGACAAACGGCCACGGCCGGACGTCTACTTTTTGGTCGCCGAGTTCAACGGTGTAGCCGTCGCCCTTCTCTTCGGACACCCCTGAGGTGACCGACATGGTTCCCTTAAAGCCAGAGGATTTCACCGCCGAGTCGAGAAAGTGTTCGAGGTCGACACCGTTAACAAAGAGCAGATCGGCTTGTGCCAGCGCCTTCATCTGTTGCGGGGTCATTTCGTGCTCGTGCGCAGACGCGTTGGGGGCGAGCAAACAGGTGAGGTTTAACGTGACGTCGCCGTCCCCACTGGTGGTTTCGTGACCAGCGGAGTCGGTTTTGACCAGTTTCATGCCGTTGTTGGCAATCTGGGTGAGGTAGTCACAAATTTGGGTGGTGGTGGCTACGGCATGAATGCCTTTGGCGTTAGCGGCTCCGGTCGAGGTAGTGCTGCAACCAGCCAACGCGAGGGCAGCAGCAAGGATCCCGGCAAAATATTTCTTCTGCACGATCCTCATTCTAGACACCCCCAAAGCAAAAGTTCAAGTCATTGAACTTATGGTTTCAGTGACCACTTTCTCCCCTGCTTGACGACGTCCTCCCGGCCCGAAAACTCACCACCATCACCCACCACTACCCCCGCGGCAGCACCTTCGCGTTAGCTGGGGTTCTACGCATAACCGACCCAAATCCGCCCGCCGGGAACGGAACCCCAGCTAAGCAGACCTGAAGCCCTATCCACAAAGCCCCCACAATCCTGCCGCAAACCTTCTAAGCATGGTTTTCCATTCGGCTACCCCCGTTTGCCCAGGACGCACCTCACCCCAAAACCAGAATCCAAGCTTAGAACTTATGCAGCCGGGCGCAAGAGGCCGGATATCAGGTGTGCTGAGCTTGGCTTTCGGTCACTTCGCTTCACCAGGAGTCTGGGAAAACCCGAACTACAGCTCAATCCTTTAGCTTGGGTTTGGCGCTACAGGACATGCAGTTTGGCCACCATTAGTGGGAACCCCAGCTAACGCAAATCCGAAACCACACCGAACCCTCAATGTCCTACAGCACATGTTCTAAGCATGGTTTTCTATTCGGCTGCCCCTGTTTGCCCAGAACGAACCTCGCCCCAAATCCGGAACCCAAGCTTAGAACCTTTGCAGCCATGGCGGGAAAGGGAATAGTAGGTGTGCTGAGCTGGAGTTCCGGTTTCAAGCACAACCGCGTGGAGCTTCTGAATCGAGAAAGTCAAGCTCAGCAATAATGAAGCCGCATTCGCTGAGCTTGGGTTCCGGCTGATATCCCCTCAAACCATGCTCCGCGGAACGGAAACCAAGCTAAGCAGACCTGAAGCCTCATCCACAAAGCCCCCACAATCCTGCCGCAAACCTTCTAAGCATGGTTTCCACTCGACCACCCCCTGTTTGCCCAGGACACACCTCACCCCAAACCCGAAACTCAAGCTTAGAACATATGCAGCCGGGCACAGCAGGGCGGATATCAGGTGTGCTGAGCTGGGGTTCACCATTATTCCGACCTCGCAACCCCCTGGTAAACCGGAACCCCAGCTCAGCAAGAGTGACACCACGGTTTTCCACAATCAGCGAAATATCCGCAGCAAGGTAAGTTTCGCGGCTCGGGCACTCCGAAATGGCCATTCCACCAAGACATATCCGCAGGAGCCCACTATGAAAGATCCGATAAACGTCAACGGCAGCACAACCAAGAAACCGCCGGTAAACGGGCGAATCCCCAACAGTGGCAGCACTGCCCCCAACACCGCCAAATGCCACAGGAAAAACGAATAGCTAATCCTGCCAAGGTATGAGATGATTCGCCAATCCAAAAAGCTTGGGGCCGAGTGAAACGCATACGGCAGAAACACGCATGCGCACATCACCGTCCCGGCAATAACCCGCAGCGCAAACTCGCCTGCCGAGGGGTGCTCCAACCCAACCGGCCCGAAAAACTCCTGGCCGGCAAGCCACATCACAAAGAATGCGACCAGCCACCAGGCCCACCGGTATTGGAATACCTTCACGGGTTTGTCCATCACCCCGCGGCGGCGGCGTAGCTCCTCCACCTCGGCCGCGATCAACCCCACCGCATACCAGCAGAAAAACCCGGGAAAAAAGATCTGCATATTGGGCACGTGCTCACGGGGAGAATCCGCCACAACCGGCAGAAACGCCCACCCCAGACTAAGCAATGCCAAACCGCAAAACACCATGATCCGTTTTGCGGGCCCCACATTCCGAAGCGCCCAACCAAGTAGGGGCATAACCAGGTAAAACACCACCTCCACGCACAGGGACCACAGGTGCGTCATCCCACCAAGAAAACCTTCTGGCAGATATATTTGAGTAAAAGATAAGGTGGAGAGAACAGACACCCAGCTGGCACCAAATGCTTCTGGAACGAGAGCTAGCACCACAACCACATATACCCAGTATGCTGGGACAACACGCCAAAATCGGCGGTGAAAATAGGTCACCAACATGCCCCGATGAAAGTCCATTCCTCGCCACAGTAGGTATGCCGAGAAGGCGAAGAACACCGCCAGGAAATAGTCGAATCGGCCCAGAATCGCCCCAATGTGACTGTGGGGATCAATGCCCGTTTGGAAGGAAACATGGGTTGTCATGATCGCCACGGCGGACACCCCGCGGAGTCCCTCCAGCTGGGGTTTGAAGCCCCGGCGGTGCTGGGATCCCGCTGGCACCTGGGGTGGTGAAGTCGATGTGGTTGGAGCTGATGGTGGGTACGATGGAAACACTGTTGTTGAGCTTACTTAATTAGGTTGTCGAGATAATGGTTTGTGCTTCATGGTTGTCTCTTGCAAAGATGATAAATGAATAGGAATAACCAACATGGGATCAGATACCAGCGATAAGGCCACCGCTGACGCCGCGGCTAGGGCCGAAGCAACCAGCACTACCGCAGCCTTGGGCGTCGATAAGAAGCGAAAGGCGAAGCGGCGGGTGCCTAGGGCCACCGTGGTAACCATTATGAGCGCCATTATTGTGTTTATCATTGCGCAAAATGTCCCGGAGCTGGTCATTAGCACGATTAAACCGTTGCCCATTAACACTACCCGAACCATTCAAACCGAACCGGCACCGACAATCTTTTATGACCCCTCGTTAACATGTTCCGAATCGGATGGGAACGATTGCTACATTACGGAGGCGACCACACAGTGGACCACAGTGCTCAATAGCACCAAAGGGCAGGTGATCGACACCAAAGGGAAACCGATGAAAAACGTCGCCCAACTCGACGTTACCCAAAAACTTATTCGAACAGATTCGCAGTCCCCGCTCGTCAATATCACCGATAAACTGCATTTATTGCGTGGCTCTGCCCACCCCATATTATTGCCCACCTCACAAATGGAGGTCACTACCGGGGGGTTCGGGGTGAACTTCAACACCGGGACCTTCGCCCGCGATGGGTTGCAGTATTTCCTACCGTTCAATACGGAACGCCGCTCTTACTCCTATTTTGACGTGTTCGCCCAGGCGGCATTCCCCCTGGATTATGTGCGCACCGAGCGCCGCGGCCACAATGATTTAGTGCCGGACAGTGATGTGTTTGTGTTTCACCAACAGTTACCGGTCATGAATCTGGCATCGGCGGCCGCCCGCTCGTTCAACCACCCCGACGACATCAGCGACGCTCCTGGCGAAACGATTATCGAATCGGATCTGCCGCAGCAGCAGCGGGAGCAGATCGGAAATATGCTGCTCACCGGTCCGGAGTCGAAATTCTATCCTGGGGGGAGCGACAATAGTGTCACACTGGCACCGTTTTACACGGCAACCCGCACCCTGTGGGTGGAGGCGTCCAGTGGGGTGATTGTGGACGAGCAGGAGGAGATGCACCTGTTCTTCGCCATGGATTCCGCCGACGCGGAGAAAACCGCCCAAGAGGGTGTGAACATGTATCGCACTATACTGCACACGTCGACAACGTGGAATCAGGAGACGAAGGATTCCGCGAAGGCGTGGGCGGAACCGGTGGTGAGCATTATGTATTGGCTGCGGTTTGGGGCGTTTGTGCTGAAATACCTGGCCGGCACACTGTTGATTTATGGGTTCTGGCGGTACACCCAGATTGTGCGCCGCGCAGAAAATACTAGCTTGACGACGCCCACCGCACCGCCGGAGCCACCAGCTTCACCGAAAGCATGAGTCCCGCACCCCCACCCAGGGCCGCTGCGGTGGCGAAATACCTGGTCGTTGGCTACGCAGGTTTCCTCATTGTCCTGTTACTGGGTGTACTCTTCCAGCCGGGCGTGCTGCTACTGCGCGACATGGCGGTGTTGCGGCACCCGGCCCTGCATGCCGGCGCGGTAGGGTTTGGGGATCTGCCGGCCCGAAACGCACCCCAGGATGGCCTCTTGGCGCTGGTGGGAATGGTTATTCCGGCCTCGTGGTTTGTTCGGATGCTGCTGGTGGGGTCGGCCGCAGCGGGTACGTGGGGTGCGGCAACTCTGGCGACCTTGGCCCGGTCGCCGGCTGGGCGGAACAGCGTTGCATTCCGTCAGGTGGCGGCGATCACGGTTACTGTGTGGAATCCGTTCGTGGTGGAGCGGCTGCTTCAGGGCCAGTGGTCCGTGGCGATGGTGGCGTGGTTGCTGCCCGCGGTGGTGGCGTGCCGCACCCGCCCCACCTGGCAGGTGGCAACCGTATGGGTGTGCAGCCTCACCCCCACCGGCGGCTTCGTGGCGCTCATCGTGGCCCTCGTTTCCGCCTGTCGACGCCGGTTCGTGGCCGTTTTCGGCACCCTGTGCCTTCTCCCGTGGCTAGTGCCCAGTGTGATTGCGCCACCAACCTCCGCCGGAACCTCGGCGTTTCTGGGCCGACCTGAGGAGCTTGTGGGCACATTGGGGGCGTTTCTGGGATTGGGGGGCATGTGGAACGCCGCGGCCGTGCCGGCCTCCCGGAACGTGGGGTTCGCCGTGGCCGGGGTGATATTGGCAGCCCTCTTGGTGCGGTGGGTTCCCCGGCGGTGGCTGGTGGTGTCTGCCATGGCGGTGCTGGTGTTTTGCGTGCTGTGGCGGTGGCCGGGGTTGGTGGCTCACATACCGGGGTTGGCGCTGTTTCGTGACTCGCAAAAATTGGCGTTATTCCTGATACCGGGCCTAGTGATGGCGGCGGGCCGGATCGGGGCGGCGTGCCCGACCTGGCTCAGGTCCGGGGTGGTGTCGGGGGTGGTGGCGCTCCTGGCGGTGCTTCAGGTACCGGATGCCCCCGTGGCGCTCATGGCGTTACGACCGCTCCCGGAGCCCGCCCTTGTCCGGGAGGTGCAGGCGGCGCAGCCGACTGGGGATGTGGCAAACATGGATTCGGCCGGCCTGGTGGTTTACGCGGGCCGAACCGTGATTGATCCGCTGTATAAGGCTGTGGGCTCGGTGGAGGCGGGCCAATTGGTGGTCGATGGCCAGGTGGTTGATCCCGCCTCGTCGCGGTATGTGGCCGCCAGGGCGGCGTGGGAAGCACGCGATATGGCCCAGCTGGCAAAGTTGGGGGTGTCCCATGTGGTGGCCGACGGAAAACTCATTGATCTGCGCAATGAGCCGGTGGCCCACCATGGTAGGTTCTATGCCGGGCTGGGGCTGCTAGCAGCATGGTTGTGCATCCCCATTGCCGCCGGCGTGGTGGCCCGGCGGCGGTAGCATCTGCATCATGCCCTCATGGAGCTTGTCGAAGCCCCAGTCCGAATCCACGATCAGCCCACAAACCGTGTAGGGCAACTCCAGCGGCGCCTCCGCCACCGACAGCCCAGCGAGAATGCACTGGGTCGCAGTCAAGCAGGCCTGCAGATTCGCCGAATCCTGCCTAACTTTGGGATAGCGGTCCTCACCGTACTCGGTAAGCAACGCATCCATGTGTTTTCGGTAACTAGGGGACTCGTGGGCTGACTCGGAAAGGTTCACCGCGCACTCCCACACCACGCCATCGTGAATCCCGTGATCCTCCAGGTAGAAGAGCAAAATGTTTTTTACAAAACTCAGCGGACCAACCCGATCGACGATGGTCTCGATCTCATCCATGACGTCTTGCGCAAACGCATAATCGGCGGAAAATACATTTTCCATCACACCATCTGATTCCCCAGGGATGGCACCTCCCCCATCGCCTCCAGGGTGTCGGCAAACCTGCGGCCGGTTTCTTCCCAGGAGTAGTCCTGGGCTTTCAATTGGGCGGCGCTACCCAGGGCGGCGCGGAAGGCGTCGTCGATAAGCAGACGTTGCAGGGCGGCCTGGAGTTCGATGGGGTCGGACACCAGCAACCCGGTCACCCCGTCGTCGATAGAGTCTCGGAGACCGCCGGCGCTGGCGTAACCGACGGTGGGCACGCGATGCTGGGCGGCTTCCACCACCGCCAACCCCCACCCCTCTTTGCGGGAGGGCATGAGGTGGACGGCGGCGCGGGCGAGGAGCGCATGCTTATAGTCCTCGGTCACCTGACCGTGCAGGGTGATGCGCGGATCGGCACCGATATAGTCGCGGAGTTTATCCTCCCACCAGCCGGAACCGATGATATCGAGCACCACGTTGTCGGGCAGACTCCGCACCGCATCGATTGCGTGTTCGATCTGTTTGTGGGGGACCAGGCGCGATAGCGTCACTATATGGATCCGACCGTCATCCTCTAGCTGGGGCAAGGTCGCGGGGATGGGGTCAACACCATTATGGATAATGGTTATATTGTCCGGCGGAAACCCCAGCGATATAAGATCCTGTTTGCTTGGTGCCGAAACAGTCACCACCTGAGTGTTGCGATGCACCCGCGGCGAAACCCGAGACTCAAGAAACCAACCCAGGCTGGCCAGGAGTTTTCCCGCAACCGGCCACTGCTCGCGGTGACAATGGTGCGTAAGTAACACGGTTGGTTTCCCGCTAAAAAACTGTCCAAAAAACGGGATGCCGTTCTGCGTATCGACCACAACATCAACGTCTTTCAACGAACCGATACCGCACCGACCCAACAGCATCATGATTGCTGCGCGCGGGTACACCCCCAGCTTTCCACCCCCCCGATAGAAGGTAATTCCATCTCGAACGCTTTTACGACGACAGTCGGTGTGGGCGGCGGTACGATAAATCACCTCATGTCCGCGGTCGCTCAAATACCGGGCAACATGTTCAAGGTATCGCTCGCTGCCACCACCTTGGGGGTGGGTGGTATCACGCCAGCACAACAAGAGGATCTTCATAACTTCATCTACCCTAATGCATCATGAACACTCGGTTATTTCATACTCGCCGACGGGCCACATTACGACGATCAATCCAATTGCTTCTCGACGTTCGGAAAGAGCAATCCGACCCGGATTTTTTCTATTCCCGCCTGGCAAAAGACACATGCGAGCTGGTCACGGCGCTTCATCGGGACACGCATGGTTGTGGTCTCTCGGGGACGCGGGTATTAGACGTCGGGGGTGGACCGGGGTATTTTGCGGCGGAATTTGCCGCCCAGGGCGCAGATTATATTGGCCTAGAACCCGATGTGGGGGAGATGTCAGCGGCTGGGATTACGGTAGCCAACTCGGTACGGGGCGATGGCATGGCGCTCCCGTTTCGGAATAATTCCTTCGACGTTGTATATTCATCAAACGTTGCCGAGCATATTCCCCACCCCTGGGTTATGGGGGAGGAAATGCTTCGAGTATGTAAACCGGGTGGGCTCGTAATTTTAAGTTATACCGTGTGGCTCGGCCCTTTTGGCGGCCATGAAACCGGCTTTTGGGCACATTATCTCGGCGGAAATTTTGCCAGAGACAATTACACTAAAAGGCATGGGCATAAGCCTAAAAATGTATTTGGTATTTCGCTTTTCGACGTGTCCTGTTCGAGCGGTATTCGATGGGCTTCACAGACCAATGCCAAGGTAGTGACCCTATTCCCCCGCTATCACCCGAAGTGGGCATGGTGGTTCGTTTCAATGCCCGTTTTCCGAGAATTTTTTGTGAGTAATCTTGTGATTGTGTTGCAAAAAGCCACACCTAATGAGGGCAGATAAAATGAAAAGCCCACTATATATGCGAAAAACTTTATTTTTGTGTTTACCAGCACAATTTAAATCAAAAATAAAGCCGCGTAATTGCTTGACGTTAGGGATGGTTCCGTCCTAGAATAAAAAACGAGTCCAATCAAGGATTCGTTTTCATTTCCGGTATTCACCTGGTGGGAAGCCATATTTATAATGGTTACCTGCATAAATACCACCTCCTTTCTCGTTGGCCCCCGCGTATAAACCGCGGGGGTTTTCGATTCTCAGGAAACTGGGCTGCAAAGTACACACCATGAATGTCAACTACAGGCTTAAACTTGTCTGAACACCGCACTGTTGACCCCACCCCTGAGCTACCCCCATCCCCTTATAAATAGCTTCAAGTTTGCAGCCATTTATGGGCTGCATAAATGGCAAGATCCCTGATTTGATCGCAGGATTTCTTCCGCGTTTTCTCCAGGAACAAACGTATCATTCCTACGCTCCTTGCGCACCATCTGCCGCTCAGTTGCTGAGCTTGGGTTCTAATCGGGAATACAACTGCATAAGGCATCTGAATCGAGAAAGTACAGCTCAGCATTCTTGCGACCACCATGCCTTGGCCAGACAGCACACCTGCTGAGCTTGAGTTTCACTTCGGAAGGCACGGATTTGGGGTGGTATCGACCGGAACCCGAGCTTAGAACACCCGATATCCCACCCTAACCCACCTGCGGCAGGCAGCATTTGTTCTAAGCTTGGGTTTCAATTTCAGACCAATATTCGCCCTGGGGCAACAGGACAGGCCAAATAGAAATCAAGCTTAGAACTTATGCAGCCCATCAAGCAGGGCTTTTGCTTTAGCTTGGGTTCCGTTTGGCGGCTCCGGTTTACCAAGGAAGAAAACTCCCGAAAACCAGAACCCCAGCTAAAGCAAAGGCGCAGCTCAACCAACAAAACCAACCATCCCCCTAATCTCTCCACGATCCCTACCGCACACCTTCTAAGCTTGGGTTCTGGTTGATAACGCCCCAAATGCGTGCCCTTTGAAATGGAACCCAAGCTCAGCACAAATACTGACCTGGCAAGGCAGGGGATATCAGGTGCTCTAAGCTTGGGTTTCAATTTCAGGCCAATATTCTCCCTAGGCCAACAAGCGACACCAAATAGAAACCGAGCTTAGAACTTATGCAGCAGGATCCCAGCTAACCCCCGACTGAGCATCAACGTCGCTTTAGCTTGAGTTCCATCTGTTAACGGTCTAAATCCGTCCGCCGGAACCAGAACCCAAGCTCAGCACACATGCAGCTAATCAAGCAGGACTTTTGTCTTAGCTGGGATTCCAACCAGCCACGCCGGTTTACCCAGGAAGAAACCTCCCGAAAACCGGAAACCAAGCTAAAGCAAACACACAGCTCAACGACAGAAAACCGGCACCACCACTCGGCTTAACAGCCCACCAACCCGTCAGACCCAAAACCCGGCCCCGCCGCGAGAAGCAGACGGGACCGGGTTAGTGGGTTGATTAGGGGTTAGAGGGCGTCCTCAATGCGCTTGCGCAGGGCAGCAAATTCCTCGTGAACCTCGGATGGCACCTTGTCACCAAGGAACTTCAGGTAGGCCTCGTTGTCGTCAAGGTCTTTCGCCCAATCCTTCGCAGGAGCGCTCAAGGCCTCTTCCACGTCGGCCAGCGGGGAATCAATGCCGTTCAAATCCAGGTCCTCGGCACGAGCGGTGTTGCCGACCACGGTCTTATTGGCCTCAACCTTGCCCTCGATGCGGTCCACGATCCACTTCAGCACGCGGCTGTTGTCGCCGAAGCCGGGCCACAGGAACCGACCGTCGTCACCGCGACGGAACCAGTTGACCAGGAAGACCTTGGGCATCTTGTCGCCACCCTTCTTGCCCATGTCCACCCAGTGCTGAAGGTAGTCGCCAGCGTTGTAGCCAATGAACGGCAGCATGGCCATGGGGTCGTGGCGCAGGGCACCAACCTTGCCTTCGGCGGCAGCCGTCTGGCCGGAGGACAGCAGGGAGCCGATCATGGTGCCATGGTTCCAGCTGAAGGATTCCGTCACCAGCGGCACGGTGTCGGGACGGCGGCCACCGAACAGAATGGCGTCGATCTTAATGCCATGAGCGTCTTCGAACTCGGGTGCGACGATCGGGCATTGTTCAATCGGAACCGCATAACGGGAGTTCGGGTGAGCGGCATCAGTATCGGATTCAGGGGTCCAGTCATTACCATGCCAGTCGATGAGGTGAGCTGGCTTTTCCTTGGTCATGCCTTCCCACCAAATGTCGCCATCGTCGGTCATGGCAACGTTGGTGAACATGGTATTGCCCGGTTCCATGGTGCGCATGGCAATGGGGTTCGAATCGTAGTTCGTACCAGGGGCCACACCGAAGAACCCGTTTTCGGGGTTGATGGCGTACAGACCATCCGCCCGCAGGTGCATCCAGGCGATGTCGTCGCCCACCACTTCGGCCTTCCAGCCGGGAATGGTGGGGGTAATCATGGCAAGGTTCGTCTTGCCACATGCCGACGGGAAGGCTGCGGCCACACCATAGCTCTTGCCCTCAGGGGAGGTGAGCTTCAGGATGAGCATGTGCTCCGCCATCCAGCCTTCTTCCTTAGCCATAATGGAGGCGATACGCAGGGCAAAGCACTTCTTAGCCAGGATGGCATTGCCACCATAGCCGGAACCATAGGACCAAATCTCTTTGGTTTCTGGGAAGTGGGTGATGTACTTGGTGTCATTGCAGGGCCACGTCACATCCTTTTGGCCCGGCTCTAGGGGATGCCCTACGGAGTGGAGGCAACGCACGAATTCGCCGTCGCCCAAACGGTCAAGTGCAGCCTGCCCCATGCGGGTCATGATGCGCATGGACATGACCACATATTCGGAGTCCGTCAGCTGCACACCGATCTTGGGGTCGTCGCTATCAAGCGGCCCCATACCAAACGGCACCACATACATGGTGCGGCCCCGCATGCTGCCCCGGAAATGTTCGGTCATTTCCGCTTTCATCTTGTCCGGGTCAACCCAGTGGTTGGTGGGTCCGGCGCCTTCTTCGGTGGCTGAGCAAATGAATGTCCGTGATTCAACCCGAGCCACGTCAGAGGGGTTGGAGCGGGCCAGGAACGAATTGGGGCGCTTTTCGTCGTTCAAACGAATGAGGGTTCCGGAATCCACTAACTTTTGGGAAACACGATCCCATTCTTCTCGTGAGCCGTCGGCAAAGACCACCTCGTCAGGCGTGAGTAATTTCGCAGCATCAGCAATCCAATGCAACAATGCTTCATTCTTAGTGGGAGCCTCGCCTACAAGTCCCGGGATTTCCACTTTGGACATTAAATCCTCCTGTCATATTTGGTTCCGTTTTCAACAGTAGCGACCAAATCACCCCCAGGTAGGCGGGTCTGGTGAGACCAATGTCATAATTCCGTGGGTTTATCACAACCATTTATGCCATAATGGGCCCTGTCCAGCGAAAATAACTTTTTTCACTTATCGACGTTCGCCCCTTTCGGGGGCCCAATAACCACGAAACAGCACATTTTCATTCCCCTAAACAGGGGTGAATTGGCGTGATTTTCGGTCATTTTTCCCACCGCGAGGGTCCGGCGTCGACAAGCTTAGTGACGATCCGGCGTGCCAGTTAGCGCCATTTCTTCACCCCCACTACTCTTAAGAATCCTACCGATTACCGACAGGAAACCAGCATGAATAGACCGCAACAAACCGACTTCAATGAGCTTTTTCATAACGACCTGGACTACCCCCGACTCGGCGGCGTCAGCTTTCGACGCGGGTCGCTTACTGATAATCAGGCCGCCCGCTGGGACGAGTATTGGCCCACGCTCGGCACCACGCTCGCCGATCGGATTATCGACATCGACGACTGGTTTGGGCGTAGTGGGGCGAAAACCATTGTGGAAATCGGCTCCGGCACCGGAACCTCGACCGCGGCCATGGCGCCGCACGAGGCCGACACCAATATCATTGCCGTAGAGCTATATAAGTCTGGGCTGGCGAAACTCCTCGGCGCCATCGTGCGGGAGAACATCACCAACATTCGCATGATTAGCGGCGACGGCGTAGAAGTACTCACTCGCATGTTCGAACCGGGTACTGTGGATGGTGTCCGTATTTTCTTCCCAGACCCGTGGCCCAAGGCTCGACACCACAAACGTCGCATCATTCAATCCGGCGTATTAAACCTCATCGCTAGCCGGCTCAAACCCGGTGGGGTATTGCACGTTGCCACCGATCATGCCGATTATGCTGCGTGGATTGCCGAACTCGCCGAGGTAGAACCACAGCTGGAATACATGGGGTGGCCCTGGCCGGACTGCCCACAATTAACCGACCGGCAGGTCATCACTAAGTTTGAGGGCAAGGGTTTAGACCAAGACCACACCATCACCGAATTCCTATGGAGGCGTACATGAGTTCGAATGAATTTTATCCCGGGAACCCCGCCCATACGGCACGATCCACAGCCGAAACCCCCGAGCCAATGGGCGACGACACGCTCCTATTGGTGTGGGACGCTCCCAATATCGACATGGGGTTGGGCGCCATTTTGGGTGCCCGGCCCACCGCAGCCCACCGGCCCCGGTTTGACGCCATCGGCAGGTGGGTGCTGGGCCGCGCGGGCGAATTAGCCCACCACGCCGGGGTTCGGATCACCGCCGAAGCCACCGTGTTCACCAATGTGGCCCCAAACGGCACCGACGCCATCCGGCCGTGGGTGGAGGCGCTGCGCAATGTCGGGTTCGCGGTGTTCGCCAAGCCCAAGCTCACCGAAGACACCGACGTCGACCCGGACATGGTGGCACACATTCGTCACCGTCACGCCGAAGGCGTGCTGCGCGGCGTCATTGTGGCCAGCGCGGATGGGCAAAACTTCCGGGAACTCCTCACCGAGCTTGCCGACGAAGGCATCCCGGTCACCATCTTGGGATTCCACGAACACACCAGTTGGGCGGTGAACTCCGAAATCTTCACATTCGTGGACCTGGAGGAAATCCCCGGCGTGTTCCGGGAGCCGCTGCCGCGCATCAGCCTGGATAATCTGCCGGCGACCGGGGCCTGGCTGCAGCCATTCCGACCGCTGTCCATGCTGCTGTCCGACAAGTAGCCAGGCACGATCGGTAGAAGGGATGTTGTCACCATGTTTTCTCGCTGGGGTGAATTCGCCTACCAGCACCGACGTGTTATTCCGCTCGTAGTTGTTGCCGTCATCATCTTGCTCTACCTCACCTTTGGGATGCGGCTTTCGGACCGCATGAGTCAAGAGGGGTGGGATGATCCCAACTCCGACTCCACGACCGCCGCCGCCATCGAAGCGCGAACATTTGGCCGTGACAATAATGGTGACGTCATCCTGCTGTTTACTGCCGAAACCGGCACCATTGACGAGTCACCAGAGTTTGGGCACATCCAGGAATACCTGACCAACCTCCTGGCCAACCACCCCGACCAGATTGACCACATCACCAGCTATTTCGACAAGCGGGTCGACCGGCTCATCAGCCAAGACAAACGCACCGCCTTCGCCGCAATCGCGTTGAAAGGGGACGGGGATCAAACCCTGAAAGACTTCCGGGCCATCAAGGTCCAACTCGCGGGGGCCGGCAGGATGTTTCCTGGCGTATCGACGCAGATAGCGGGGGCCACGGCCGTGGCGGATGCCCTGGATGAGGGCATGAGCCAGGATATTAGCCGGGCCGAATTCTACGCGCTACCAGCCGTAGCATTGCTGCTTCTTGTTGTGTTTGGGTCCCTGGTGGCGGCCTGCATGCCGCTGATTGTGGGCGGCCTGTCCATCGTCGGGTCCCTGGGGATGCTATCAATACTGGCCGGGTTCACGCAGGTCAATGTGTTTGCCCACTCGGTGGTGACCCTCTTGGGGCTGGGGCTAGCCATCGACTATGGGCTGTTTATGGTGTCCCGGTTTCGGGAGGAACTCAACCGGGGTGGCGGGCAGGATGTGCGCACCGCGGTCAGGCGAGCCACCGGCACTGCGGGCAAGACCGTGGTGTTTTCCGCCGCCATGGTGGCGGTGGCCCTGTCCGGGTTGTTGGTGTTTCCACAGGCGTTTTTGAAATCGGTGGCGTACGGGGCGATCAGCGCCGTGGGATTGGCGGCGGTCCTGTCGGTGACCATGCTACCGGCATTATTCAGCCTGCTTGGGCACAATATTGATAAGTTCATGATGCGCCGACCCAGGTGGGCGGGGGTAACGGGAATGGTTGCGCACGCCTTGGGTCGGGGCAGGCAAGGTGGCCAGGCTGGGCAGCGTTCCGCCAGGGGGCGTGGGCGTTCCCGCTCTTACTCCCACTCCCGCGCTGCCGCAGCCGCACCAGCCACGGCGTCGAAAGGGTCGAAGGGATCGAAGAAGCTCAGCGAAACCTGGTGGTATCGGCTGCCGAACTGGTCGATGCAGCATGCAGTATGGGTGACCTGCGCCATTGTCGGTGGCCTCATGTTGTTGGCCCTTCCGATCGGCGACGTGGAATTCGGTGGCATCAACGAAACCTACTTGCCGCCAACCAATCAGGTGCGCACGGCGCAAAGCACATTCGATCGAGAATTTCCCGAATTCCGCACGGAACCCATCAAACTGGTGGTCACCAACGCCGACAACGATCAACTCGTACAGGTGTACCAACAGGCCGCCCAGGTAGAGGGCCTAACCGGAC
>ERZ773042.238-NODE-238-length-41565-cov-5.810479_pt1 | contig 41565 bp, 33 predicted proteins | sample MGYA00511664_ERZ773042 | MGnify/ENA primary metagenome ERZ773042 (study PRJEB29015, sample SAMEA2737984) | human oral metagenome | biome: human oral; feature: human-associated habitat; material: dental | place: China | collected 2036 ... | reverse complement strand
TTAAACCGATAAAAATTCAAAATTTTGCGTAGCAAAATTTCTGAAACTTTAGGTGGGTCGAGGGAGCGAAGCTCCTCGTCGCAAGGACGAGCTTTGCTCGTCCGAGAAGTTAAGATCAAAACGGATACGTCAAGCAGCAGACGCGACCGACCCTTTCGTTGTAGCTGACGTCAAGCTTCAGATCGTATAGCTTGCTTAAAATTTCGCTTTTTATGATCTGCTCTGCCTTGCCGTATGCGACCTCGCCGCCGCCTTTTACGAGCGCGACGTATCCGCCTAAAAGCAGAGCGAAATCGGGATTGTGCGTGGCTAAAACGACGGTGTAGCCGTTTTTTAAAAGCTCTTTTGTGGCGCGGAGGAATTTGTATTGGTTGGCAAAGTCTAACGCCGAAGTGGGCTCGTCGAAGATCACGATTTTAGGCTCGCTGCAAAGGGCGCGCGCGATGGACGCCATCTGCCTCTGACCGCCGCTTAGGCGCGTGATGATCTTGTCTTTTAGGTGCCAAATTTCAAGCATTTTCATGTAGCGCTGCGCTAGCTTGTAGTCGTTTTCGCTCGGCTGCGAAAATATCCCGATATGCGCCGTGCGCCCCATCAGGACGTATTCGAAAACGCTGTAGTCGTACTCGCAGACCTCGCTTTGCGAGACGTAGCCGATGATCTCGGCGCGCCCTTTGGCGCTGAGGCTCGCCATATCCTTGCCGTCAATTGAAATTTTACCGCGCAGAGGCTCAAGCGTGCCGCTGATTAAATTTAAAAGCGTCGATTTGCCCGCGCCGTTTTGCCCCAAAATCGTCAGCATTGCGCCCGCTTCGAGGTTGAAATTCACGTCGCGCAGCGTCAGAGGGGCGGATTTTACGTAGCCGAAGTCTAAGCTCTCAACCCTAACCATTTAGCTTCCTTTTGTTTTTAAGCAGGATGAATATAAAAAATAGCGTGCCGATAAAGCCCGTAAGTACGCCTAGCGGGATCTCGCTTTGATTTATGCTGCGCGCTACGTCGTCTACGATGAGCACGAAGATCGCGCTTAAAAATATGCTCGCGGGGATCGCCTTGGTGTTGCTAACGCCCACGATCATGCGCGTTAGATGCGGCATCAAAAGCCCCACCCACGCGACTATGCCGCTGATACACACGCTGCTTGCAGTTAGCAGCGTCGCACAGACGATGATGATGCCCCGCTCCAGCACGACGTTTACGCCGAGCTTCGCCGCGGTCGCATCGCCCATAGATAGGACGTTTATGCGGTAGCTCATCAGCACCAAGATAGCGATACAAACCCCCATCACCGGCGCTATCATCGCTAGCACGGAGGGGTCGACCTTCGCGAGGCTTCCTAGCTGCCAATACACGATGTCTGCAAGCTTCGTCTCGGGATCGGCCATAAATTTTAAAAATCCGATTAGCGCGCCCATCAGACCGCTTACGATGATGCCGGCAAGCACGAGCATTATGGTGGCGCTCGAACGAAGCGCGCGCGTGATTAGAAGCGTAATGCAAACCGCCGTAAGCCCGAAAACGAAGGCGAAAAGCTGGATCAAAAGGATATTTAGATCAAGCAGGATCGCGATCGCCGCGCCCACGCAAGCTCCGGCGCTGACGCCTAAGAGATCGGGCGAGACGAGCTGGTTTTTAAAGACGCCCTGATACGCCGTGCCGCTGATGCCTAAAGCCGCGCCCACGAGCACTGCGGCGATGATACGCGGCAGGCGCACCTGCATAACGACGTTGTGGACGTTTTGCGCTACCTCGCCGCCGCTAAGCGCTTTTAACACCTCGGTGATGCTTAGGCCGAAGCGCCCTATACAAAGCGATATCGCGATCGTCGTGATCGTCGCCAGTATCAGCAGCACGAGCATAAATTTAAAATTTTTCATACCTTCCCTTGCTTTAAATTTTATCTTTCGCCTTAAATTTAATCTTTGAAATCGCCTAGCCGAAATCCGCTTAAAATTTCGCTTTCTAGCTCGTAGGCGAAAGGCTTGCGGCAAAATTCCTTCGTGATAGCTCCAAGATCAATACTTCAGAAAAGATCCGGATGAAAATTTTAGCCGCCTGCAAGATTTATAGTGTCGTCTCCATGCCCGTGCGGTCCCGTCCGAAAATGTTTGCGGCGCAGCATAGACGCACTTTTGCCGCACCGCCTCAAGCTGCCAAACGCAGGACTTGACAGCAGCGCCTCCGCCTCGTGCGACGTCTTCTGCCGATGATGACGCAGTGGCTGCAGCGGCTTTGATTTATGCATCTAAATCCTTAAACAGATGTGGCATTTTAGCACATATCATATTAAATTTTTATGATTTCGGCTTTCATATACGAGCGAAATTTAATGGCGTGCAGCTCCGTGCAATAAGGCTTTTAGCAAAATTTAACTTGCGGATTTCATATGAGCGCCTACGAAATTTACGGCAAGATGGAATTTTAAAATTTCATCCTTTCGCGAAAGATGCGCTTAAGCCCGATGGCGGAATTTGCCCGGCTAAATTTCGCCTATTTAGCAGCAGACGTAGCGCGCGGCGAAATTTTATGCAGGATTTGAAGATTTGATTTAGAATTCCACGAACGGATGCGGCGCGAAAATTTTCTCTTTATTTGACCCGGGTTTTGCTAGCCACTTAGTCGTAGAATTTTACTTGCCGTTTGGACGCGGGATTTTATTTGCCCGCGAGAGGTTAAATTTTATCATGAAATTTCGCATCGCTTAAAATGCGATGCGAAATGAATCCGTCCGTTGCTACTGCCAGCCTAGAGCTTTACGCTTTAGACGCATATCGCTTACCATTTTTAGCGCGAGCGCGACCGGATCGGTATCTACGTGCATCACAGAGCCAAGCGCCCGCCTGGTGCCCTCTTTGAAAAAGTGTATGACGTTTGCGGAGCCGTGGATTTGATACTCGACGCAGTGATACGAGTCGATACCCATTAGGCGGAATCCGAGCGAGGCATCGACGCCCTTTTCGTTCGCCCACTCGGGAGAAGTGAAGGCAAGCGGCAGCTCGTAGAGATTTTTGTCTAGCACCCCTGCGATACCTGCGAAAATTCCGCTGGAGCGAGTATTATCGATACACTCACCCACGTGCCAAACCGGCGGAAGCTCGTCTTTTTCTAAAAACGCCCGCAGCGACGCGCCTGCTTTTTTATACGCGCTTTTCTGGCAAAAGCCCAGCTTCATTAGCGGGAACGACGCGCAGCCGTTGGTTAGGATTAGGACGTTATTTTCGATTAGGGTTTGTGCGACATCTATGATAGCGCGCTCATAAGGCACTTTAGGATTGGTGCAGCCGACCATATTTACGATGCCTAAAATTTCACCGCTTTTTAGCGCGTGCGCTAACGGCTCCATGCCGCCGTAGTGCTTATGGACGAATTCTACCGAAAAGCCCACTTCGGCCTCGACTTCATACGGCGGGATATATACCGGCAGTCCCTTGCGCTTTTCGTGAGATTGCAATGCGCGATCTAGAATTTTACGCGCTAAATTCCTAGTCTCGGCGATATTACTATGGTGATGATCGTAGCCTATATGCTCGGCTCCGGGAAGCCTAGCTGATGAGCTTGTGGTAACGACCTTGGTCTGGAAGCAGTTAGCCACGTCCATGATCGCAGGATAGACATCTTGGACGTCGGCGACCCACAGATCAAGCGCGCCCGTACCTATGACGAGTTCGGCAGTTACGGCGTTTGAGAGCGGCACAATGCCCCAGTTGCGATACATCGCCGATAGTCCGGAACAGCACACGCCGTAAAATGCGATCCCCTGCGCGCCTATTGCGCGAGCCTTGTCTTGGTACTCTTTAGAATTTCCAATCTCTACTATTAGGCTTACTAATGTCGGCAGATGTCCGTGCACGGCGATATTGACCCAGCCTTTTTTAAGCGCGCCCATATTGCTTTTGGAAGTTACGCGATCTCCTACGCCAAATAGCGCATCCGTAGCGATATTTGCAGCTACTACGCCAGTGAATGTAAAAGCAAGCCCGCAGCGCAAAAGATGCTGCATCACGCTGCGCCAGTCTCCATCCGTGCCTACACCCGTTCGGTGATACGCCTCAAAGACTTCGTTATATGCACTAATCGGCAAGATATCTAGCTTCCGCCATACCTCTTGACGCTCCTTGGGTGCGAGCGCAGCGATGGTTTTATACTCGCCGCTACTTTGCGAAAGATCTGTCAAAAGCGTATCGGCAAGCTCGATCGCTACCTCTTTTAACTCTCTGCCTTCAGTTGGAATTCCAAAAGCTTTGGCGGTATTGATGATTTTGTATTCGCCTATGATTGGCAGATCTAGCTTGCCCTGCGCCGCCCATTTTAGCGACAGCAGAAGCTCTCTGGCATGTGCGCCATGTTGAGCTACGCCTGCAGCTACTTGGCGCAGTAGGTTGCGCGACACGATGAGATCGGCGTCAGCACCGCAAGTGCCGCGATCGGCCTTTTTAGTAATTTTGCAAGGTCCCATATTACAGATCTTACAGCATACCCCGCTAAGTCCATAGCTACACATAGGCATCTGTTTATCGAAGCGATCAAACGCTGTATCTACGCCGATCTGCTCCATCCTAAGCATCATTTCACGCACGGCGGGATCAGGAGTTTTCTCAAGTACTTCTTGCTTTGTAGGGAAGGTCTTTTTGTATTCAAGCACCGCCTTCATATAATCCGCCGTAAATTCCGCCTCGTGAAAATGCTCGAAAAGATTGCCCTGCGCGTCTTTATGTGTGTGCGGACTAGCCTCTGCGGGCACTAAAACTTTTGGGATGCCGTGTTCGTCAAATCCGATAATCGCGCGATGAGAGTGGGGTTTGTGATCATGGCAATGTTTGTCGTGCTCGTGCGAGCTGATGACGGAATCCTCGTTGCGCTCATGCGAAGATGCAGAATTTGCGCCGTATTCGTGCAAATAAGCTACTAGGTTTTCTTCTTGATCGTGTGGGTGAGTCGCAAGATCTTCGTCGTGTAGATGCGAGTGGATTACGGAGCTATCGCTATGCTCGTGCGAGCAAGAGAAGTGGTCTTTGCAGCTTGGGCTCTTCGCGGGATTTGAGATGGAATTTGTCAAAGAATCAGCCATGGAATTTATTGTAGAGTTTATTGCGGATTTTTTAGCGTTGCCTGCGCTTTGAGTGCTTGAGTGCGCCGCAGGGTTCGTGCCTGAAGCAGAGCGTGCGCTATCATCGTAGCCAGACGCGGAATTTCTGGCTTCGCAGTCGCACTCGTCGCAGGAATTCTCACCTGCGGCGCGATTTTTAGAAATTTTGTCGCGAGCATGTGAGGCAGAAGTCGTAGAATTTGCTGCGGAATTTTGAGCGATATTTGTGCTTTTATCAAAAACGGATGCGGCTGAGCTTTTGGCTGCGTCTGCGACGGAATTTTCTCCCGTATTCGCAGCGGAATTTTCATCCGTCGCAGCTTTCTTGCGTGAGCCTTTTTGTTTTGCTATTTTGTCGTTTGCCATGACGTCTCCTTAAAATTTATTTTAAAAATAAGCGAGAATGCAGCCCTCAATAAATATACTTAAAAACTACATTATTTAATTCTTATAGATAAAATTTAACGTGATTGTATTTTTTAATTGCTTTAAATTCCCTTAATAGCGCACTAAAATAAAAGATAAATTTTTATGAATAAAATATACTAAAATAGCTGGATTTAAATTTTGCCAAGCGGCTCGATCATCTTAGATAATCGATTAGCTTGGCGGAGATTTCGTGAAACTGCAAAATTTTATGCCCCTTTTTCTCGCGCATGAAATTTTGTGCGTCCTGAAGTCTGGCAAACGTGATGAGATCGTCGCCTCTGGCGCTTTGCAGCACGCTGCCGAATACATAAAACGCGTCCTGCGCCCGCAAAATTTCGCCGCTTGCGTAATCGGTAACGTAAAGCTCCGCGCCGCCGAAATTCGCACCCGTAGAATTTGCCTCGCGGGAATTTGCGTTAGCGGGATTTGCCTCAGCTAAATTGCCGCTAGCTGGATTTTTGCTCGTAGAATTTGCTCCCAAAGGATTTACATTCTCAGAATTCATCTCTGTGGAAGCTCCGCTAAAATTTGCGCCCGAGCTCCCACTTTCAAAAAAATATGCAAACATCGCCTTGGGCGAAGCAAACGCGAGCGCGCTGCCATCTTTAAGCCTCGCGTAGGCGCGAAATTCGGGATGCGCGCTAGTATCGATGCCGTATTTGGCGCAGGTGAGATTTACGTCTTTTAGCCACGCGGGCTCGCGCACGCTTTTAGAATTCTGCGCCGAGCCGGAGCCCGTACTATCAGGCATGCCTAAATTCTGCGCCGAGCCAGAGCTTTGCGCCACGGAATTTTGCATCTCCGCTGCGCCGCAAAGTGCTATAAATGCCGCCAAAATGAGTAGAAATTTCACGCCAAATCCTTCGATCTAAAGATAAAATAGCCCAAAATCAGGCTCGCCGCGCCCAGCGCGATCGGATAGAGTAGCGAAAAGGCGATAAAAAGCCCGCGCCCGAAGTGATCTAGGATAAAATACGCCGTCGTGCCTATGACCGCAAGATCGGGATCAAATAGGCTGATAGCGGCGATGCGGAAGTCCTCCATCGGGTTTGCTAGGGCAATTGCGAAAATGAGATTTTCGTTCACGCCCGTTTTTACGAGCAGTCCGATCAGCACGAGATCCAAAAATGCAAGGCAGAAAAGCCAGACGAAAAATGCGAGCCCAAGCCCCATCTCTTGGCTTTTTGAGACGGCGCAGATCAAAAATGCGATCCCTAAAAACGCCGCGCACAAGCTAAAAAGCAACCCCGTATAAAGCAGGCAGATCGCCCACGGAATGCCCGTGCCCTTGATCGCGCCCCAAACGATCGCGAGCAGCAGCGACAAAAATATCGGCACGAAGACTCCAAATAGCCTTCCTAGCGCCTTGCCGTAGTAATACTGCGCCTGCGAGATCGGGAAGCTTAGCAGGTATTCGAGGATATTTAGGTCGCGATCGGCTAGGATCGCCTTGCTGGTGGTGACGAGCACGAATACGGGCAGGATGATGATGCATATCTGAATAAACAGCAGCAGCAGTCGCGAAAGCCCGCTAAAACCGAGCACGCGCGAGTCGGTCACCCCCGTGATGAAAAACGCCGCCACGAGCCCGCTAAAGATCAGCAGATAGAGCAAAAACCAGCGCGAACGGAAAGATTCTTTAATATCCAAAGCGGCGATGGTGAGTAAATTTTTCATTCATATTCCTTTATTGCGCCTAGGCGCGCTTTAAATTTAGATTGCTCGCGCGGCTTAAACGTGCTTTTAGGCTCGCTCCGTTTTATGGCGCGAATATAGCCTTAAATTTCGCTCGCCGAGCATTTAAAGCGGATCGCGCATAAATTTTAAATTTATGGCTTGCTTGCGGCGCTTGCAAACAGCGCGTCGTTTGCCACCCGCTATCCGTAATCCGCCGCGCTTTTAAATTTAGCCGTTTGGCGGATCGCTTAAATTTCAGCTCCGTAAAATTTCAAACCCGGGCGTATCCCGCGGCATAGAATTTTAAAATTCTAAAAATCTAGCAGCGGCGAGATTCTGCGCCGGATAAATTTTAAATTTACGGCGAAATTTTAAACTGGTACCGCTCGCATAAAATTTCATTCGGCAGAGCGAAATTTTGCGCCGTGCGTTAAATTTAGCCGCGTCGCGAGATAAAATTTCGCGGCCGTTTTTTAAGCCTGGTTTTGCCTCGCGCTCGCCCGCGACTGCGAACCGCGCATAAATTTTAAATTTACAGCTCCGGCTCGCAGTGTGCTTAAACATCGCGTCGTTCAGCGTTGCCTATTATCCGTCATTCACGACGCTACAAAGTAAAATTTTATCTCATCGATGGCGGCACGGGCGGTACGCTGAAATTTCACGCTTTAAATTTAGCGCAAAACATAGGGCTGCTCAAAATTTCGCTTTAGCCAAAACGTCCTTAATGCGTGTGCCCTGAATGCATATCGTGCGCAGTGCCGTTACTTTCGTGCATCTGCCCCATATCGTGCGGCGCACCTTGAGAGTGCGCCGTGCTGCCCACATCGCCGCCCATGCCATGATCTGAGCCGTGAGTATGCCCCATACCGCTCATATCGTGTTGCGGCTCGCTTGTGCCGTGCTCTGCGGAGTGAGGGTCTTGCATTCCACTCATTCCGCCCATGTCGCCGTGCCCGTGCATGCTTCCCATATCGCCGTGCGCATCGCGACCCATATCGCCCATCCCCATGCCGTGCGAGCCGCCGCCTGCTTTAAGCGCCGCGACTACCTGATCGAAGCTGAAGTCTTGCTTGCCCTCTTGCTTGTTTTTAAACGCGCCCCAGCCAAACGACATAGGGGTTTTAAAACCGCGATAAAAGTGCGCCGTGCGTGCGTCGATAAACTCGCCGTTGCCGCTAGCGTCGTTGATGTAAATTTTGGCATCCTTTAGCCAGTTTAGTTTATCGTTTGTCACCATAAAATCCACTAAGCAGCCAATGTCGTCAAAGTAGTGGTTTTTGCCGTCCACGCGCACATCGACGCTGAAGCGGTTGTCGCTGATCGCCATCTGGCAGTGCTCGCATACGTCTCTGTCGTAGTGGACGTTGCCGTAGTCTTTCTCGTCGCCGCAGCCTAAAAACGTAAGCGCCGCAAGTGCGCAAAGTAAAAATTTAAACATTTTTGTCATCTACGATCCTCCCTAGATCCATACAAATCATTCTTTTTACCAGCCCTTCAACCTCGTCGAGCCTATGCGAGATAAAGATCAAGCTTCTGTCTTTTGCATACTTACGCAAAAGCGTCTTAAAATGCTCGCGCGCGCTCGGATCGAGATTGGCTGTCGGCTCGTCGAAAATCATCGCCTTGCTGGCTCTGCCGAAGGCTAGTGCGATTAAGAATTTCTGCTTCATACCGCCAGATAGCTTATGGAAAGGCTTGTTTAAATTTGAACCCAGATCAAGCTCCATTTCGTCGCAAAATTTTACGATGTCTGCTCTGCTTGCGTCGGCCGTGCGCTCGGCGAAGTAGATGAGTTCATTTAGGCTCAGCTTAAGCGGCGGCGGGGTTTGCGGCACGAAGCTGATACCGCGTAGCGCGCGGCTACGCTGTTTAAATGAATCAAATCCGTCGATAGCGACGCTGCCGCTTGTGGGTATGTATTCGCCCAAAATCGTCCGCATTAGCGAGCTTTTGCCCGCGCCATTTTGCCCGACGAAAAGCACTTGCTCGCCGTCCGCGATATTTAGATCGATATCTTTTAAAACGAATTGATCTGCAAATTTCTTGCTTACGTTTTTAATCTCTATCATAGACTTCCTTAGATCATATCTTTTAGCTTATTGCCGATACCGAGTGCGTCTTGGTGACACACGTCGATACAGCGTCCGCACAGCGTGCAGTCGATCCCTTTTAGCATAAATTTGCTCTTATCGCCTAGGTTTTCGGATGCCTTTTTTTTGGTGATGTCTAGCACGTGTGAAACGAAGCAGACGTCTTGGCAAACGCCGCAGTGATCGCACCTACTCTTATCCCAAGTAATCTTGCTTAGGCTTGCTTTCGCCGCAAGCGAATAGGTACTGCCTAGCGGGCATAGGTGCGTGCACCACACCCGTCTGCTAAAAAATACTTCGAGCAAAAACACAAAAACGATCCAAAGCCCCGCCAGCGAAAAGCCGTAGATGATGAAGCGCGATAAAATTCCAACTACGTTAAAAATTTCAAAAACGAGCAGATCCGTAATCGCGCTTAGCGCTAAAAACACCGCCCAGATCGCATATCGCATACCGCGAGGCAGGGTGCGCTCCTTGATGACGTGCTTGGCAATTAGCGTATTATGCAGCTTCTCGCCGATCTCGCTAAGCGCTCCGTAAGGACAGATCCACGAGCAAAACGCCTTGCCGCCCGCGATGAAGTAAAACAGCAAAATGGTGCCCGAGCCGATAAGCAGATTTATCGGCAGATCCTTGTGCGCGGCGATCACCTCAAGGGTGGCAAAGGGATCTGCTAGGTGAAAGCCAAGTATCCGCGAGCCGCTGATGTCGCCTTCTAAAATTTGAATATCGGCGCGAAAGGAAAGCACGAAAAGCAGATGCACCAAAAATACCGTGGCGTAGCGCAGCGCCCGAATGCTGGGGCGCAGTTTGCCGCTTCTGTTTTTAAGCGCGAAGGTCGAGAAAAAGCTCGTATTTTTGATCGTGCATCGCGAATTATATTTATCCAAGACTTACTCTTTAAATTTTGAAATTTCATCCGCGAGCTTATCTAGGCTCTCGTCGCTTACGTTGGTCAAAAGTCCGCTCATTAGGCTGTTTTTGATCTTACCCGCTTTATAATCTTTAAGGCTTGCTAAAATTTGATCTTTGCTCTTGCCTCCGATTGGCGGAGCGATCTTGCCGCGTCCGTCATCGCCGTGGCACGGCGCGCAGCTTACCAGATAGGAGCTGCTAACCTTGAAATCGCGCTCTTTGACGCTCTGCTGCAAAATTTTAATATTTTTCACGTCCTTATCGTCGATGAGATCGACGCTTTTGCTCTGCGGCGCGGGCTTTGCTTGCACCTGCGGCTTGACTTCTTGCTGCGGCGCGCTAGAATCGTCCGAACTAGCCATAAAGATCATCAGCGCGATCAGTGCTACACCCAAAATCAAAGCTAAAATTTTGCCCGGTTTCATTTCTGCTCCTTAAATTGTTTGTTGAACTCGTAAATTTCTTTCGCCATCGTCTCTATCTGCTGCTCGCTCATGCCGTTTACGAGCTGCACCATAAGAGGATTGGGCTTTTCTTTAAATTTATACTTTTTAATCATATCCACGATCTGCGCGTCGGTTTTATCCAGAAGCGACGGACCGATGATGCCGTTGGCGTAGTCGTCGTGGCACGCTGAACAGCGCAGGATAAAATCATGCCCAAGACGCTTTTTCATCAGATCAAAATTTAGCTTTTTGTATTGGTTTTTGATGCTTGAATACGCCACGATATTTTTGGTCGTTTCATTCACGTCGCCGTTTAGATTAAAATTTACCTTTCGCTCGCCGTAAAAATCGTAGCTTACGAACTTATCGTCCTTCTTGGGCGCTTCGCCGCTTTTAACGCTGATGCGAGGCTTAGTAGCAGAGCTTTGTTCTGCGCTCTGCGATGCGGAATTTACACTCGCGGAATTCTGATCCGCAGAATTTTGCCCTGCGGAGCTCGTCGCAGCGGAGTTTGAATCGCCGTCATCTCCGCAGCCACACAGCAAAAGCGCCGCAGCTAGCGAGCATAGGTGGAATTTAATAGAGTTTTTCATTGTTTTCCTTCATAGATTGATTTGTAATCCGCCCGCGGGAGTATCTCGATGATACGCGCCGGACAGAGCTCGGCGCACGCACCGCAGCCGACGCAAGCGCTACGGATCTGCGGGGCGAAATGTTCATTCGCCTTTATCATCGCAATAGCTTCAAGCGGCTGCGGGTAAGGGCACAGCGACGCGCATAGATCGCAGGGCTTGCCCTCTTTTGCCGCCAGCGCTGAGTTTAACTCGCGCTCCTGCTCGGTCTTGGCGGGCTTTGGGCGCAGATCGCCAGATTTTAAAGTCTGCCCGCGATACGCCAAACAGGCGTTTAAATTTTCAATCACGGCGATACCCATTTTAACCTTTTTAGGCTCGTTCGTCTCGTGGCTAAGCGCTCCGCTTGGACAGGCGAGCACGCAAGGAAGCGCGCCGCAAAGATAGCAGCCCCGCTCTTTGGCATCGATAACGGGAGTGCCGATGTCAAAAAGATGAGTAATATCGAGCAGATAGATGCTGTGATAGGGGCAGACCTGCACGCATTGACCGCACTTGATACAGCTACTGCGAAAGCCTCGTTCCGCTAGCGCTCCGGGCGGGCGCAGATATAAAGAGGCGGAACTCCCACTAGAATTTTCCGCAGAATTTTGTTTTATGGAATTCGGCACGGAATTTTGCCCTGCAGAATTTACGGAATTTTGCTCGTTTAAATTTTGCGCTTCGCCGCCCGCGGAATTGGCAGAATTTTCATCCGCAAACAAGCTCGCTGCCCCGAGCGTCCCAAGCGCTCCGCCGAGTAGTTTTATCGCTTCGCGTCTATTCTTTATCATTGCTTCATCCTAGGTTTTGGATCTTTTAGCAGTAGCTCAGGCTCTGAAAACGGAGCGAGCTTGGAAATGAAATTTAAAAGCGCGATCCCGCTGGAGCCGTAAAAAAACCGCACATTAGGTTTATACGCCCAAAGTCTGTCGGCATAAGCATATGAGCTGTAGCTAACGTCGCCGTAACCGTCGCCGTCGCGGTCAAATCCGTCGTAATCGTCGAAGTAGTTGCCACTCCATTCGTTTTGCAAGAGCTTGGATTGGGGCGTATCGTTTAGCACGATCTCCATATTGCCTTTAAATTTATTGTTTTTAAATACGCTTTTTAGCTGCGTGGCGTGGAATTGCACGCCGATGCTGTTGTATTCGATATCATTGTTTTCAAAAACGTTAAGTGAGCCCGGCTGATAGGGGGATTGATCCAGATAAAATCCGCGGGCGTTGTAGATGACTTTATTATCCGTAACCCTGAAATTTGAGCTATCCTTCATACCGATGCCTACGCCATAAGCGCCGTCTGCGTTGCGCACGACGTTGCGCCTGGCGATATTATCGCTTGAAAACATAAAAAATAATCCCACGCTATTGCCGTCGTAGTAGTTATCCTCCACGACGTTATGTCCGGAGTTCATAAAGTGCAGCGAATAGCGGCAGCTGTGGCCTTTATTGCCTGCGACGAGATTGCCGTTTGAGAAGTAAAAAACGGTGTCGCGGACGTTGTGGACGTCGTTATTTAAAATTTTATTGGCATTGGAATACCAAAGCTTGATGCCGTCGCCTTTAAAACTCGTGCGGTAGGTATTGCTTGAAATTTCGTTGCCCTCGATCGTTACGTCGTTTGCCTTGCTTAGCACGACGCCGTAGAGCACGTCTTTGATGAGATTATTTTTTATGATTACGCTGTTTACGTCGCTTACGTTGATCCCCGCATCCTCGCTAAGATGCTCGAAGCCTCCGTTTTGAATTGTTAAATTCTTGATTGTAACATGCGGAGAGCGGACGCGGATCACCGTGCCGTTGCGATCTCCTACGATCACGGCGGAGCGGTCTAGTCCGTCGATAGTAAGGGGTTTATCGATTAAAATATTGCCGTGGTACTCGCCCGCGGCTAGTTCGATAATATCGCCCGCTTTTGCGCTATCGATCGCGTCTTGAAGCTCGCCCGCGCCTAAGCTTAGCGCGAGCGAGAATGCTAGAAGCAAAAGCCTCATCTATGCTCTCGTAGGAATTTTTTCTTAGATAGTAGAGCTAACGCCGATAGCAGCGATAAGGCTAGCATCAGCCAAAAGCCAAGAGCCGGATATGAATGGGTAGTAAAATGCGCTACGCTGCCGTCGCCAAATGCTGTAGGCATAAAAGGCTTTATTTTAAACGCGCCCCAGTCTTGCAGGTTGTGCCCGAACCAATACAGCCAACCCACGTAGCAGCCGATGAAGATAAGCGGCGCAATGATCGGCAGGATCATAAGCAGAGTCTGCCCCTTGCCATCATAGTACAAAAACGCAAGCATACCGATCGTAGCGATTATGAGATAATACGGCGATAGCGAGTGCTCGAGCGTGCCGCCGCGCCAGACGGGATACATGCCGATATAGTGATTTAGGGTATTCATCTCGCCGACATCGCCGCTAAAGCCGTCAACGTGGACGTAAAGTGGAATTCCATCGGGGAAAGCCTCTTTTGGATAGTTCGGCGCTTCGAGTGAAATTTTCCACACTGGTATGCTAGGGACCCCCACTTCAAATTTATGCTCCAGCATCGCGCCTAGATCGTTTTTAACATCACTAGGAATTAGGTGATTTTTATACGATGCTTTTGTATAAAAATTCCATATCGGTGCGGAGTATGCGGGCAGCTGCGAGACGCTGCTAACCTGCCCCGATACGATTTTGCCTTGGACTTTGAAAAATCCAAGCGTAGGGATGGTAAAAGCGACCGTCATAATAAGCAGCGCTAAAATCGCGTAAATTTTATATTTTGGCATTTTATCTCCTTTAAATTCTCCCCCTTGCGGGGGAGAGTGGGGCTAGTTAAGGCCCGCGTTCTCATCGACCCATTTTAGGTATTCGATGATGTCTTTGATCTCTTCATCTTTCATATGCTGATTTGGCATGCGAAGGTTGAAGTAATTTATCATTGCCTTAACGTAGTCGTCTTCGTAGAATTTAGCAGGGTCTTTGATGAAATCGGCTACCCACTTCTCGCCGTTTTCGTGGCGAAGTAGGACGCCCGTTAGATCAGGACCGGAGCTTACTTGACCGATGACGTGGCAGCCGTTGCAGCCTCCGCGTAGGTAAGCCTTCTCGCCGTTAGATGCAGCCTCGCTCATAGGAGTGGAGAGCTCGCGGATTAGGTTATTTTTAGCGCGAAGTCCGACATCCGCGGTTTTTACTAAATACTGCCAAACTTGACCTTCCCAAAGTATCGCGCCGTTCATATCGCCGGCTTTTACCGCGGCGTCTGCCTTGGCTTTGGTTTCAGGAATTTTGCCGTATTGATCCAGCGCGTCATCGACTAAAGCCTTGACCTTAGGATACTTCTCGTAGTTTTTCTCTTTTAAGAATTTAACGACTGATTGAATAACGTCGTCGGTGGCTTTATTCGTAGCTACTACCTTGTCGTATTCGGCTTTTAGAGCTTCTGGGCTAAGAGCTTTTAGCATAGACGCTTTAGCTGAAGTGTATTTTTTATTCGGATCTTTTACATATAGATATCCAAACATCTCAAGGTGCAACGCAGAGCAGAATTCTGTGCAGTAGAAAGGAAATACGCCCTCTTTATCCGCGATGAAATTTACGCTCGCAGTCTTACCCGGCTCAAGCGACATATGCAGATCGTAATCATCAACCGTAAAGCCGTGAGTTTCGTCCTCGGCACGCTCTAAATTTGTCATATAGATCGTTACGTTATCGTCCTTATTAACCTCGATGTGCTCAGGATTAATATGGCTGCGGATCGCCGTAGCATAGACTTTTACGTTTTTACCGTCGCGCTCGATTCGCTCTTGACCCGCTAATGTCATAGCAGGGTGCTGCTTACCGGTGCGAGAGTTTGTTCCCATAGTATAGGTAGGTTTCGTATGAAGCTTGCTAGCTGCGATAGAAACTACGTCATGCGGCTCGCCAAGACCGATAGGAAGATCGTAAAGCATCTCCATTTTAGGCCCTGTAATGTCGATGAGCTGGTGATTTTGCGGATGAAGCGGTCCGATAGGATTAAATCTATCAATCGAAAGCTTATCCAGCGCGATTACGTATTTACCGACAGGCTTTGAGGATTTGCCCTCCATAGAATCAAGGTGACCGATATTGTAGTGGACGTTGATCCTATCTAAAACCTTTAGCGTCTTGTAGTTCCATTTTACGATCTGGCTATCAACGTAAAGCGATGTATAGATTACGCCATCTTGCGAATCGAAGGTGTTATGCAAAGGTCCAAGACCAAGCTCTGCTTGTCCGTGAAGCGTCTTTTGCATATCTAGGATCGGAATTCCGTATGGATCCTTGCCTGCGTATTCTTTTTTATCAATTAGCTCTTTGATCTTTTTAAAATCGTAAACGCTAGCGTGAGTATCTAGTTTACCGCCGATGATGATATAGCGACCATCAGGGCTAACATCGACGCCGTGAGGGGATTTGGCTTCAGGGATCAAAAATAGCGCTCCCGCTTTTACGGCGGCGTCTATCGTAACGATTCTGTGTCCGTTTACGACCTTATAGTTTTTGCTGTCTTGAGCAAGCTTTTCTAGAATTTGCCAGTTGTAAACGTGCAGGTAGTCGGTATCGTTGCGGCTCATACCGGCTTCCATCGGAGGCAGACCCTTTTCGATGCCGCCCGTGTACATTTCGGAGTTAAAGCTATTGGTAAACGCCCAGCCGAAGCTCTCTCCCTTACCTGCGTCACTTAGATCTTGCATATATGGAGGAAGCTCTAGAGAAAAGGATTTATTTACGTCGATTTTGCCTTTATCGTAGTCAAATTTCCATAGCGTTACCGCACCGCGATAAACCGCCTGATACTCCTCAATCGGGTGCCAGTCGTTATCAAAAGGAGCTGCATATTGGCTGGTTTCGATGACGTATTCGGTATTAGGCGTTACGAAAGAGCCGCCGTGATCGCTTTTGATTACCGGATTTACGACTATTTGAGTAGTTTCGAAATCGGATAAATTTATAACCGCGATTCTTGGGTTCGCCTTATCGTTGATAAAGAGATAATCGCCCACATACTCGCCGTTTTTCTCGCTGAAATTTGGATGGTGAGTGTCGCCCCAGTTGATCTCTTTGCCGTTAATGGAGCCCGATCTTAAGACCGCCTTGCTCTCCTCGTCAAAGCCGTATCCCTGCCAAGGCTCTGGGGTAAATACGCCGATATATTTGTAGATCCTCATCGACGGCACGCCGTAAACGAGCACCTGTCCGCTTTGACCACCGGAGGAGAAGACCATATAATCGTCCTTCCGACCGGTCGGCTGATAGGTCTTAGCCGCCGCCAAAACGTCTTTTTCGCTTAAATTTCGTTCTTTCATCACGCGCTCTAAGTCGCTATCTGCGGCACACAGGGCGCTTGCGGCGAACAAAACCGAGCCCAAAAGCACGGGTTTGAAACTTTTTAACATACTAATCCTTTCTTAGAATTTTAAAATTTTGCCTGATTTGCTGACTACGAGGATCGCTTCCCCGTCTGCGTACATCGCTAAAAATTCGCTTTTTAAATCCACAACCTCCTTTAATCCTGCTTTTTGATTTTCGTAAATTTTATCTTTAGTAGCGATAAACTGCGTGCCGCGGGCGCATACGATGGATTTGATCCAAGAGCCCACGCTTTTGCGCTCGCCGCTTTTTAAATTTATAAAATTCCCCTCTATATCGCCCGCAAACAGCGTCCCGTCGCAGTCTGCAAGCGCAGTGGCTATAGAGCCGCTTAAATTTTTATCGCCAACTTCGGCTGAAATTTCGCTTTGAGTTTTAAGCTCCTCGTCTTGAAATTTTGCGCCTTTGAATTCTAAGCTTTGAAATTCCGCGCTCTTTGCGCCGCCAGCTTTCGTTTCGTTTGGCTCGGAGACTTGCACGATTCTCGTGCTATTAAATTCCGCATCCTTAAATTTCACGCTATTAAGCTCTCCCTGCGCAGCGCGATTAGGCGCTGCATTGATACCACTAAATTTAGTCGCGACAATATCTGCGCTAAAACAGGCTACGCCATTCCAGCTTGCGACGCAAAGTCCGTTAGCGCCCAGGCTAACGGCATTGATCCTGCCGTAATGAAACGAAATTCCGCGCAGCCCATCTGGGGCGGAATTTCTATTTAAAAATTGCCCGTTTGCGGTGGAATTCTCACCTGGGGCGTAACCGCCGTCCGCGCTGTTATCAGGGTCCTCGTCTAATCTTATTAGTTGATTCTTATCCACTACCGCGTAAATCGCGTCTTTTGCGGCATAGATCGCATCTATTTGGGCTGTGCCGCTACGCCCCGTCTTAAGCGTGCGTAAAAACTTTAATCTATCGTTTAGCACCGCGATTTCGGCTCCGTCCCAAGCTAGATAAATTTTGCCGTTTTTGAAATTTAGAGCCGTAATTTCATTATCGCTGTATTTTTGCGCGAACTCCACATCCCATTTAGCAGTATCAAACATCCTAAGCTCGCCGCCACTGCCGCATAAAAGCAGTCGGTGCGAGCTTGCGTCGAATGCGCCCAAACGCAGCGTGGCATTTAGATCAAAGCTACCAGCTGTTGCCATCTGTGATAAACAAATCAAAAAGGCAATACAAAATTTTATAAAATTCATCTTAATCCGCTCTTTGCGAAATGATACTACTCCAAGGCTTAAAAATCGGTTTAAAGCCTGAGCTATAATGAAATTCTAAGTTTTCTTAAAAATTGCGAAATTCTATGATATAAAAACAGCTCTAAGTAAAATTTTATTTTTCACATTTCGCTATAAATTCTGCTTTAAAATTATAATTTCAGTAAATTTTTATTTTGATAGATTTTTACAATTCGTAACGCTCCTTTAATTTTGTTTAAATAAAAAGTTAGTATAATCGCCAAAGTTTGTTTTAAATTTTACTGAAGGAGAAACTATGGAGTTTCTGACAAGTTTGTCTGAAAGCACTCAATTCTTTTTGCAGCTCATTATAGTCTTGGGCTGTTTGTTTTATGGTGCTAAAAAAGGCGGTATGGCGCTGGGAATTCTAGGCGGTATAGGCTTAGTGATCTTAGTGTTTGGATTTAGATTAGAGCCGGGTAAGCCGGCAGTGGACGTTATTTTAACTATCCTCGCAGTTGTCGTAGCAAGTGCAACGCTACAAGCTACGGGAGGGCTTGATGTAATGCTTCAAATAGCGGAGAAATTGCTTCGTAAGCATCCAAAGATGGTTTGTATCATCGCTCCAACTGTTGCGTGGACGCTTACAATCTTATGCGGAACGGGACACACCGTCTATACGCTGCTTCCGATCATCTATGACGTAGCTATTAAAAATGGGATTCGCCCTGAGCGCCCGATGGCCGCTTCTACGATCTCCTCGCAACTTGCTATCATCGCTAGCCCCGTTTCGGTTGCCGGCGTTTCGATGGTCGCGATCTTACTAGGTCAAGGCGTGCATATCGAGGGCTTTAGTACGTATTTGGATCTACTAAAACTCACTATCCCTTCTACTTTCATCGGTATGCTTGCAATCGGAACGTGGTCGATTTTTAGAGGTAAAGATCTAGATAAAGATCCGGAATTTCAAGAAAAGATCAAAGATCCGGAGCAGAAAAAATATATCTACGGCGAAAGTACGACCTTGTTAGGTCAAAAGCTTCCTAGGATTAAGTGGGTTTGCATGTGGATATTCTTAGCCACTATTGCGCTAGTTGCGGTTTTAGGTTACGAAAAAAGCTTGCGCCCTGCGTGGACTAAAAATGTTCCGGGAAAATCCGTAGAGATCATCGTCGATAAAAAAACGGTCAAAAATATCACGATCAAAGATGGTCAGGTCATCTCCATGGTGGACGGCGGTAAGGTCGTTTCAAACGTCAAAGAGTCTAAAGCCAAAGATGCGACTAAATTTAATAGCGTCGAAATTTACGACAAAGATAAAAAGCTAGCTCAAAGCATCGTCTCTCAAGACGGAAACGTCGTCATCACGACAGGCGATAAGAGCGAGAGCATCGCAAACGCAAGCATTGTCGTAAAAGATACGATGAAAAAGACCACAAATTTAAATATGGTCTTAACCATTCAAATTTTCATGCTTCTTGCAGCATCCATTATGATGATTGTCTCGGGTATCAAAGCGGGCAATATCGCTAAAAATGAAATTTTTCATAGCGGTATGATCGCGCTCGTAGCCATTTATGGAATTTCATGGATGGCAGAGACTATGTTTACCGCTCATATCGAAATGCTTAAAGCGTCGCTAGGTAAGGTCGTTATGGCGTATCCGTGGACATATGTCATCGTTTCGCTTTTGATTAGTAAATTCCTTAACTCTCAAGCAGCAGCGGTTGCTACTTTCGTACCGCTAGCGGTTAGCATCGGTATCGATCCGGGTCTTATTATTGCGTTTGCACCTGCTTGCTACGGATACTATATCCTACCTACCTATCCGAGTGATCTTGCGGCGATCCAGTTCGACCGCTCCGGCACTACGCACATCGGCAGATTCGTCATCAACCACAGCTTCATTTTCCCTGGGCTAATAGGTGTTCTTACTTCATGCGCGATGGGCTTTATCTTCGCTCATATTTACGGCTATTTATAATAGTTGCGCTCGCGGGCATATGGCTCGCGAGCTTTAAATTTCAAATCTCAGCGGCTTTTTAAAATTTTATAAAATTTTGAAATTTTAAATGCTCTAAATTTTTAAATTCTAAAGCTTTCTAAATTCCGTTCATAACCCGCGCGAGGCTAAATCGTTTTAAATAAAATTTACGTTATAATCCCGCCAAATTCCACACAGGAGGCAGATATGCAAATCCCTATCGCATACGGCAAAGATGATCATCTAAATCTAGAGATAAACGAGAAAAATTTGCTCGGCGTTTTCGATCCAAACCCCGTGGCTAAATTTGACGAAACGGCGCTCATCGCAAAGGCTCTGGCAAATCCGATAAATCAAAAAAGCTTTGACGAGTTTATCGCGGGCGAGCAAAAGATCGTCATCATCGTAAACGACGGCACGCGCCCGACGCCGACGGCAAAAATTTTAAAGCAAATTTACCCGAAAATCCGCGAGAAAAATAAAATTTTCATCATCGCCACCGGCTGCCACAGGCAGTGCTCGCTCGATGAGTACGAGATGATCTTCGGCAAAGAAATTTACGCCGAGCTTAACTCCAAAGGCGAAGTTCACGATCACGACTCCAAACACGATGAGATGGTGTTTTTAGGCGAGTCCAAAAACGGCACGCAGATGTATCTAAACAAAATCGTAGCAGAAGCCAAAAAGGTAATCGTCATAGGCTCGGTCGAGCCGCACTATTTTGCAGGCTACACCGGCGGCAGAAAGGCATTTTTGCCTGGCACGGCGTCGTATGAGAGCATCACGCAAAACCATAAACTAGCTCTTAGCTCCGACGCACAAGCTCTGCGCCTAGAGGGCAACCCCGTGCACGAGGATATGATCGATGCGATGAAAGTTCTTGCGCATATCGACGTTTTTTCGATTCAGACGGTGCTTGACAGCGAGCACGGCGTGTATTACGCAAGCGCGGGCGACTTAAACGACAGCTTTTACGACTGCGTGAAAAAGGCAGACGAGGTCTTTTGCGTAGACATCCCACGCAAGGCCGACATCGTGATCTCGGTCGCGCCCTATCCGATGGACGTCGATCTCTATCAGGCGCAAAAAGCCCTAGATAACGGCAAACTAGCACTCGCACAGGACGGAATTTTAATAATGGTCGCAAAGTGCCGCACGGGTATCGGACCAAAGCCGTTTTTTGATCTGATGGCCTCCGCCGACACGCCTAAAAAGGTACTCGAAAAGATCAGCGCGGGCTTTAAGCTCGGCTATCACAAGGCCGCTAAAATGGCGGAAATCTCGCTCTGGGCGCAGACCTGGGCAGTGAGCGATCTCAGCGACGATGAGATGTGCGCCGTGCATCTAAAGCCATACCACGACATCCAAAAAGCCGTGGACGACGCGCTCGCGCAAAAGGGCGCGGACGCAAAAATCATCATCCTGCCGTTTGGCTCGATGACGGTGCCTAAGGCCTAGGCTTGGCTAAAATTTTATATTACGACGCGAGCGCTGGTATCAGCGGCGATATGAATTTAGGCGCGCTGGTGGGGCTCGGCGTGGATTTTGGCTATCTTTGCGCCGAGCTTGAGAAGTTAAATTTGCACGGCGAATTTAAGCTCGTGCGCAAAAGCGTGCTAAAAAACGGCATCGCCGCGACCAAAATCGACGTCGTGCCGCTAAAATCACAGCCCTATGCCAGAAGCTACGCGGATATCAAGCAAATTCTAGAAAGTTCAAATTTAAGCCAGAGCTGCAAACAAAGAGCGGGCGCGATATTTCGCACAGTTGCCGAGGCCGAAGCCAAAGTCCACGGTACGGACGTAGAGCGGGTGCATTTCCACGAGCTCGGCGCGATAGATAGTATCGCGGATATCGCAAGCGCGGCGATCTGCCTCGAGTATCTTTTTGAAAAACTCGGCGTTTCGCGCGTGCTAAGCTCCAAAATCGAGCTTGGCGGCGGCGTAGCGATCTGCGATCACGGCGAGCTTAGCGTGCCGGCACCCGCCGTTTGCGAAATTTTAAAAGGCGTGCCCGTAAGCCTCGGGCGCGCAAATTTCGAGATGACTACGCCCACGGGCGCGGCGATTTTAAAGGCCAGCGCGGACGAGTTTACGGACGGCGCGAGCTTTAGGATCGAAAAGATCGGCTACGGCGCGGGCGAGCGTGACGCCGCGGGCTTTGCAAACATGCTTCGCGCGATGATCTGCGAAGCGGGCGAGGATTTAGACGAGCCAAATTTAGCCGCGCGCTCAGGCTACGGCGAGGTTTGCAAGCAAATTTTAATCTCCACCAACATCGACGATATGGACGCCGAGAGCTTCGCGCTTGCGTGCGAAATTTTGCGCGAAAACGGCGCGCTAGACGTATTTAGCCGCTCTATTTTTATGAAAAAGGGGCGCGCGGGCTTTGAGCTAAACGCGCTGTGCCGCAAGCAGGACGCGCAAAATTTAAAGGATCTAATTTTTACGCACACGACGGCGATCGGCGTCCGCGAGATAGAGGTCGCTAAAACCGAGCTAAAGCGCGAGTTTGTGCGGGTGCAGACGAAATTCGGCGAGATAGGGCTTAAAATTTCCGGCACCTGCCAAACGCAAAAAGTAAAGCCCGAATTTGAGGAATGCAAGGCCGCGGCGCTCGCGCATGGCACGACGATCGAGCGGGTGCGAAAAGAGGCGCTGAAAATCTATGACGAAACTAGAAAAACTAAAGGCTGACCTGCGCGGGCTTGGCGAACTCGCGGTCGCATTTAGCGGCGGCGCGGACAGCTCGCTGCTACTGCGCGCTGCGCACGACGCGCTGGGTGAGCGTGCGATCGGCATAACGATACGATCACCCTACATGTCCTCGCGCGAGATTGCCGAAGCCGTAGAATTTGCCCGCATCTACGGCATCGGGCACGAAATTTTAGAGCTAGGCGTCGCAGAGGGAATCAAAAACAACCCCGAAAATCGCTGCTATCTGTGCAAAAAGGCGGTGTTTTCGCGCCTGATAGAGCGCGCCAGCGAGCTTGGATTTAGCCGCGTCGCAGACGGCACGAACCGCGATGATCTGGGCGAACACCGCCCTGGACTCAAAGCAAAAGAGGAGCTGGGCGTGCTCTCGCCGCTGATAAATTTAACCAAATCAGAAATCCGCGAGCTATCGCGCGAGCTGGGCTTACCCACAGCCGAAAAGCCCGGCTACGCGTGCTTGCTAACGCGCCTGCCTCACGGGCGCGAGATCGACCCGCACGAGCTAAATTTGATCGAAGCGGCGGAAAATCTACTCATCGCAAGCGGTTACGCAAACGTCCGCGCGCGGTGCGACCGCAAAAATATAAAGCTGCAAATGCCCTTTTCTAGCATGCGAGATTTCCTAAACGACGCGAAATTTAAAAGCGTCGTTAGACAGCTCTTGACGCTTGGTGCTGCGGACGTGACGCTCGATCTAAAGGGGCTTAGGGAGGATGTTTTGCATGAGAGAGGATGAAATTTTAGAGCTTTTCGCGGGGATAAAAAGCGGCCGCGTGAGCGAGCAAGAGGCGCTAAAATACCTGAAAAACTACCCTTACGAGGACGTGGGCTGCGCCAAGATCGACACTCAGCGCGCATTGCGAAACGGCGCGGGAGAGGTGATCTACGGCGAGGGCAAGACGGATGATGAAATTTTACGTATCGCTGGTGCGATCGGCGCGAGAGGGCAAAATATCCTGATCACGCGCACTAATGAGCGGGTTTTTGAGCGGTTGCGTGAAATCTTGCCGCAGGCGGAGTTTAACGCTCGCGGCCGCATCATCGGCGTCAAATTTAAAGAGCCCGAGCTCACGCAAAGCTACATCGCGATAGTATCTGCCGGCACCGCCGACGGCGCGGTAGTGGAGGAGGCGTACGAAACGGCGAGATTTCTAGGTAACGACGTGCGCAAATTTAGCGATGCGGGCGTGGCGGGGCTGCATAGGCTGATCGCAAATTTAGAGCAGATACGCGGCGCAAAGGTCGTGATCGCGGTAGCAGGCATGGAGGGCGCGCTAGCTAGCGTGCTTGCAGGCCTTGTTGGCGTGCCGGTGATCGCGGTGCCCACCAGCGTGGGATACGGAGCGAGCTTTGGCGGGTTGGCGGCGCTGCTAGCGATGCTAAACAGCTGCGCAAACGGCGTGAGCGTCGTAAATATCGACAACGGCTTTGGCGCCGCGTATAATGCGAGCCTGATAAATCATCTCTAAATTTACGCCGCGCGAGGCAAATTTAACGGCTAAATTTAAAAGGAAAGCGTTGCGAGAGGAAAATTTAAACGAGCAAAAGGCTAGGCCGAAGGGCGCGAAAAAGCTCGCGCAAAAGGCGCAAACAAGACAAAGGACGCGAACGAGGCTAACGTTTTTGGCCGCTGCGGTCCTTATTTTAGCGGTAGAAATTTACATCGCGATCTGCGTAAAGGGCGGTTTCGTGCGCCACTACGCGGGCGACGTTTTGGCCATTATCTTGCTTTATGCGCTCGCTAGGGCTATTTTTAGCACGCCGCCCTCAAATTTGCCGCTTAAAATTTTTGCATTCGTGGCGGCCTTGGAGCTCGCGCAGTATTTGGGAGCCGTGCAAATTTTAGGCATAGAAAATAAAATTTTAAAAGTAATGATCGGCGGAACATTTGATTTCGCCGATCTACTCTGCTACGCTGCGGGCTGCGTCCTGGCGAGCGCGTATGAAAAATTTGAAAGTAAAAACCGGCAAAGGAGAAGCGATGGATAAACAAAAAGCCGTGCAAAAGATGACCGAGGTCATGGCGAAATTCGTCAGCTACACGGGCAAGGTGCTGCCTGACGACGTGACGGCGAAGCTGCTGGAGCTCGCCGAGCGCGAAACGCAGCCGCTGGCGAGAGAAATCTACAAAACGATGTTTGAAAACCAGCGCCTTGCAAAGAAACTAGACCGTCCGTCCTGCCAGGATACGGGCGTGATCCAGTTTTTCGTACGCTGCGGCGCAAACTTTCCGCTCATCGGCGAGCTTGAGGAGCTGCTGCGAGAGGCCGTGCTGCGAGCGACGCGCGAGGCTCCGCTACGCCACAACAGCGTCGAGACCTTCGACGAGTACAACTCCGGCAAAAACGTCGGCAAGGGCACGCCGAGCGTCTTTTGGGAGATCGTGCCGCAAAGCAGCGAGTGCGAGATACACACCTACATGGCGGGCGGCGGCTGTAGCCTGCCCGGCAAGGCGACCGTGCTGATGCCGGGCATGGGCTACGAGGGAGTCGTGAAATTCGTCATGGACATAATGACGAGCTACGGCATAAACGCCTGTCCGCCGCTGCTAGTGGGCGTAGGCGTGGGCACCTCGATCGACGTGGCGTCGCTACTATCTAAAAAGGCGCTGATGAGGCCTCTTGGCTCGGCAAACTCGAACGAGCGCGCCGCACTAACCGAAAAGCTGCTCGAAGAGGGCATAAATAAAATCGGCCTGGGCCCGCAAGGAATGAGCGGGGCAAGCTCGGTGATGGGCGTGCATATCTAAAACTGCGCCCGCCACCCCAGCGTCATCGCCGTTGCAGTAAACGTGGGCTGCTGGTCGCACCGCAAAGGCCATATCGTCTGGGACGAGCAGCTAAGCTTTGCCGTAAAATCACACAAGGAGTTCGCGCTATGAGTAAGAAAATTTTAACCACGCCGATCAGCGCAGAGGATCTAGCAGACATCAAGATCGGCGACGTCATATACCTCAGCGGACACATCGTCACCTGCCGCGACGTGCCGCACAGACGCGTCGTGCAGGAGGGCCGCGAGCTGCCGCTAGATATAGCAGGCGGTGCGATCCTGCACGCGGGGCCGATCATCAGAAAAACGGGCGAAAAAAGCTTTGAGATGGTCTCTGTGGGGCCGACGACTAGCATGCGAATGGAGAAATTTGAGCGCGAGTTTATCTCCAAAACTGGCGTGCGCCTGATAGTCGGCAAAGGCGGCATGGGCGAGGGCACGATGAGCGGCTGTAAGGAGTTTGGCGCTATTCACTGCGTATTTCCCGCGGGCTGCGCGGTGGTCGCCGCAACGCAGGTCGAGGAGATCGAGAGCGCTGACTGGACGGAGCTTGGGATGCCTGAGACGCTGTGGAAGTGTCGCGTGAAGGAGTTTGGCCCGCTCATCGTCTCCATAGACGCGCACGGAAATAATCTTTTCGAGCAAAATAAGGTCAAATTTAACGAGAAAAAGAACGCGGCGCTGGCTGAAATTTTACCGCAGATCGGGTTTATAAAGTAGTTAAAATTTGGTGGCTCCCGCTTTAAATTCTACGCCTTAAATTTTTACGCCTTGTCGCTAAATTTTAAAATTTTAACGATCTAGCGATGGTTAAAATTTAAGAGCCTTTGCGCGGATATACACGGGCGTGGGCGGTCAAGAAAACAGGCGGAAATACGGAGCGCGAGATTAAATTTTATCTGCAAATTTAGCTAATCGCGAGGGATAAATTTTAAAAATTTAAACCTGCAAAGCCGCCGTTTTAAAGCGCCAACTAAAAGCGTGCGCTAATCTCGCCCAAGCTCTTTCGTAAATTTAGCTTACGCGCTATTTTTCTGCGCGAATTTCACGCTTGCGTAGAGGTAGCTTGCAAGCCCCAGCGCGCCCAGTATCGCGCCCGCCTCGCCTATGTGTTCAAGCCCGAATCTCGTTGCGACTTGATGTCCTAAAAGCGCTCCACCGCCGATACCTACGTTATATATCGCCGAGTAGATCGATATCGCGACATCGGTGGCATCCGGAGCCAACGCCAAAACCCTAATCTGCAAGCAGAGCCCAAAGCCGAAAATCCCCACTCCCCAGACGAAAGCCGCGAGCAGCAGCGCTACGTCATTTGCGGCAAAAGCTTTTAGCGTCAGCACCGAGGCTAGGATAAAGAGAATCGCGCAGATCAAAAAGGCGTTTGGAAAATGGCGATAAAGCTTTGAAAAAAGCACGCTTGCGGCGATTCCCGAAGCACCGAATGCAAGCAGGACGTAGGTTACGAAGTGATCACCCGCGGGATTAAATTTCGCCACGAAGGGCTCGACATAGCTGTAGGTCGTAAAATGCGCGCCTACGATCAAAAACGTCAGCAGATACAAAGCAAGCAGCATCGGACGCCTTGCTAGCATCGGCAAGCTCGCAAGAGAGCCCGCGCGGCGGCTTGGCAAAAACGGTAAAATTTTCCAAAGAAACAGTGCCTCCGCCGCCGCAAGCGCGCCGATCGCGAAAAATGTGATGCGCCAGCCGAAAAGCTCGCCGACCACGCGCCCCAAAGGAAGCCCCAAAACCATGGCTAGCGATGTCCCAAGAGCCAGCATGCCGATAGCCTGCGAGCCTTTGTTTATCGGCGCTAGGCGCACGACGAGCGATGAGGTGATCGACCAAAAGATCGCGTGCGAAATCGCGATACCAAGTCGCGCGATTACCAAAACGGCAAAATTCCACGCAATGGCGGCCAGGACGTGGCTTAGCGTAAATAGCGCGAAAAGCCGCAAAAGTAGCCTCTTGCGCTCGAGCTTTGAGGTTAGCAGCATCAACGGCAGCGAAAGGATACTCACCGCCCACGCGTAGATCGTGATGATTAGGCCCGTACTCGTAACGTCCATCTCAAAATCCGCTGCGATGTCGCTTAGCAGAGCCACGGGGATAAATTCCGTAGTATTAAAAATAAAGGCGGCAAATGCCAGCGCGATAACTCTCGTGTAAGCGATTTTATGGACGTTCATCGGTTTTCTCTTTTCAGCTTTTAAATTCAGACTTTAAATTTAGCGCATTTAGCGGTTTTTTAGCTTTTCGAGTTCTGCTCGAAATTTTAAAATTTTAAAATTCCGTGCCGTATATACGTGCCGCGCTAAATTCTAAACGGAGGATTATAGCTAAATTTAACCTCCGCGTAGCTTGCGGAAATAGAATTTACGCTCAAAACGCAAAGTCGCATGGGGTAAAATTCACACAGCGATCAATCAATGAAAATTTAAAATGAAATTTGCGCTGCGCTCGGTAGGAGGCAATAAAATTTCTTGTATTTGGCAGAATGCGTCGAAATTTTATATACCGCGATGTTATAAGCCATAAATAAAATTTTGCTATGTTGAGCTTGGATGCGTATGGCGGTTAAAGCTTTGTTAGTGGCTAAATTTATTATCCAGTCTTGTTGCGATATGAGGTTTTTTCATCTTGTGGCAAGTGCATTTTTAAATTTCTTAATTTTCGCGCATTCCCGTCATTTGATATTTAGGTTAGAATTTCGAGTCAGACGGCTAAATTTGCATTAATCTCTACCCACTGCTTGCGATCCGCGCTTAAAGTATGCAAAAATTTATTTTCAAAGCGGCGAAAGAGCCCGTCTCAAATCGCCCGCAATGCTCGTCTAAAACTGCCAGCAGATCGCGCTTGTAGCCCGCCTGCTGTGATAAAGCTTTAGAATTTTATTCGGTTTGCGAAGCATTTAAATTTTTAAGCAATAAATATGTAAAATTAGCGAAATTTGATAATTCCAAAGGAACGAAAAATGGCAAAAGTTATGAAAACGATGGACGGAAACGAGGCGGCGGCTTACGTCTCATACGCCTTCACCGAGGTCGCGGGCATCTATCCGATCACGCCTAGCTCGCCTATGGCGGATTACACCGATATTTGGGCATCGCAGGGCAAGAAAAACCTCTTCGGCATGCCCGTTAAGGTAGTTGAGATGCAAAGCGAGGGTGGCGCGGCGGGCACCGTGCACGGATCCTTACAAGCGGGCGCGCTTACGACGACGTACACCGCATCGCAGGGGCTTTTGCTAAAAATTCCAAATATGTACAAGATCGCAGGTCAGATGCTTCCGGGCGTCATTCACGTCGCGGCGCGCGCGCTTGCGGCGCAGGCACTCTCCATCTTCGGCGATCACCAAGACGTCTATGCCTGTCGCCAAAGCGGCTTTGCGATGCTTGCAAGCGACAGCGTGCAAGAGGTGATGGATCTGGGCGGTATCGCGCATCTTGCGGCGATTAAGGGGCGAGTGCCGTTTTTGCACTTTTTCGACGGATTTCGCACGAGCCATGAAATTCAAAAGATCGAGGTGATGGACTATGCCGAGTTTGATCGCCTGCTTGATCGCGAGGCCGTACGTAAATTTAGAGAGGACGCGCTAAGCTCCGAGCATCCTAAAACTCGCGGCACGGCGCAAAACGACGACGTGTATTTTCAGACGCGCGAGCTAACCAATAAATTTTACGATGCGCTTCCGGACATCGTCGCGGAGTATATGAGCGAAATTTCAAAGATCACGGGGCGATCGTACGCGCCTTTCGTCTATTACGGCGCTAGCGACGCACAGCGCGTGATCGTCGCGATGGGCTCGGTCAATCAAGCCCTTGAAGAAGTGGTCGATCATCTAAACGCGAAGGGTGAGAAAGTCGGCGTGCTAAAAGTGCACCTCTACAGGCCTTTCAGCCTCAAATATCTCTTTGCCGCGATGCCCAAAAGCGTGAAAAAGATCGCCGTGCTCGACCGCACGAAGGAACCCGGCAGCCTCGGCGAGCCGCTGTATCTGGACATAAAAGCCGCATTTTACGGGCGCGAGGACGCTCCGCTCATCGTGGGCGGCAGGTATGGGCTAAGCTCTAAGGACGTTGATCCTGCACAGCTAATTGCCGTGTATGAAAATTTAAAGGCGGACGAGCCTAGAAACGGCTTTACGATCGGCATCGACGACGACGTGACGCATCTATCTCTACCCGTGGGAGATAAAATTTCGCTCGGTTACGAGGATGAGACCGAGTGCTTATTTTACGGTCTAGGCGCAGACGGCACCGTGGGCGCGAATAAAAATTCCGTCAAAATCATCGGCGACAAGACCGATCTTTACGCGCAGGCGTATTTTGCCTACGATAGCAAAAAATCCGGCGGCTACACGCGCTCGCACCTGCGCTTCGGCAAAAGACCGATTCGCTCGACCTATCTCGTCTCAAATCCGCATTTCGTCGCCTGCTCGGTCGCTGCGTATCTAGACATCTACGACGTCATCGGGGGCATCCGCGAGGGAGGGACCTTTCTTTTAAATTCCATCTGGGATGCCGAGCAAACAGCGGCAAAGCTTCCGAATAAGGTCAAAAAAATTCTAGCTGCCAGGCGGGTAAAATTTTATATCCTAAATGCCACCAAGCTGGCACGCGAGATAGGGCTCGGAGGCCGTACGAACACGATCATGCAATCGGCGTTTTTCAAGCTTAGCGGCATCATTCCGTTCGAGCAGGCGCAGAGCTATATGAAGGAATACGCCAAGAAAACCTACGCCAAAAAGGGCGAAGCGGTCGTGGCGATGAACTGCGACGCGATCGATAGGGGAGCGGACGCTTTGGTGCAGGTAGCGATCGATCCTGCGTGGGCAAATTTAAAAGATGATCCAGCGGGCGCGGACGACAAATACAAGGGCGACGATTTTATAGAAAATATCGTAAAACCGATGAATGCAGCGCGCGGCGATAGCTTGCCGGTGTCGGCGTTTTTAGGACACGAGGACGGCGGGTTCGACGCGGGCACGACGCGATTTGAAAAGCGCGGCGTGGGCATCACGGTGCCTAAATGGATCGAGCAAAACTGTATCCAATGCAACCAGTGCGCCTTCGTCTGCCCGCACGCCGTAATCAGGGCGTTTTTGCTAGACGAAAAGGACGAGGCCGCCGCGCCTTTAAATTTAAAAGAGCACCTGCTAGAAGCCAAGGGCAAGGAGCTAAAGGGGCTAAAATATAAGATCCAAGTAAGCCCGCTAGATTGCACGGGCTGCGCGCTTTGCGCCGAAAACTGCCCGAGCAAGGAAAAATCGCTCGTCATGGTGCCGCTTGAAGAAGAACTCGCAAAAGGCGAGCAAGAAAGCGCGGACTTTTTATTCGAGCACGTAAGATACAAAGACGATTTGATGGACAGATCAAGCGTCAAGGGCGTAGGCTTTGCGCGCCCGTATTTTGAATTTCACGGCGCGTGCCCGGGCTGCGGCGAGACGCCGTATATCACGCTGATCACGCGACTTTTCGGCGATCATATGATCGTAGCCAACGCCACGGGCTGTAGCTCGATCTACGGCGGATCGGCACCTTCTATGCCGTACCGCAAGGATGAGAACGGCCGCGGCGTCGCGTGGGCGAACTCGCTTTTTGAGGACAACGCCGAGTTTGGGCTGGGAATGAAGATCGCAAGCGAGACGCTGCGCCATAAGATCGAGGATCTGATGCTAGGCTCGCTCTCAAGCGTGCCAAACGCGCTAAAAGCGCTTTATCACGACTGGATCGAAAACAGAGACGATACGCTAAAATCCGCTCAGATTAGAGATAGGCTGGTGCCGCTGCTAGAACAAAATTTAGACGCGCCTGGGGTTTGTGAAATTTTAGAGCTGAAGCAGTATCTAAACAAAAAATCGCAGTGGATCATCGGCGGCGACGGCTGGGCCTACGACATCGGCTACGGCGGGCTCGATCACGTGCTGGCTACTGGCGAAGACGTAAACGTGCTGGTGCTGGATACCGAGGTTTACTCAAACACCGGCGGACAGAGCTCTAAAGCTAGCCGCCGCGGCTCGATCGCGCAGTTTACCGCAGGTGGCAAGCGCGTTCAGAAAAAAGACCTAGGTCAGATCGCGATGACCTACGGCAACATCTTCGTTGCGCAGGTAAATTCCAACGCAAACCAAGCCGCGACGCTAAAAGCGATCATGGCGGCGGAGGCCTACCCGGGACCTAGCCTTATCATCGCGTATTCGCCCTGCATCGCGCACGGCATCAAAGGCGGCATGGGCAGCTCCGGCGATCAAGCGGAGCTTGCGAGCAAATGCGGCTATTGGCCGACCTATACCTTTGATCCGCGACTCGCGGCGGAGGGCAAAAATCCACTTAAAATTTTATCCAAAGAGCCCGATTGGGGCCTTTATGAGGAATTTTTGCTAAACGAGGTGCGCTACAACGCGCTTAAAAAGATCGATCCCGAGCACGCGGGCAAGCTTTATGAGGCAAATAAAGCCGACGCGATGAGACGTTACTGCCAGCTCAAGCGGCTTGCGAATGCCGATTTCGGCGATGAGGTTATCTCTGCGGGCGTCGCGAGCGAGAATGTTTAAGCGTTGCGGCTATTTGTTGAAATTCCGGTTCTGCAAATTTTGCAATCCGGAATTTTATTAAATTTCGCGGGACTGCATAAAATTCCGTATAAATTTTAAAAGAGAAATTCATGAAAAAAATCGGACTAATCGGCGGCATGAGTTACGAATCTACGATTACCTATTATGATGGGATCAATCGCAAAATTAACGAGCGTCTAGGTGGGTTAAGTAGCGGCGAAATCCTGCTAAGTAGCTTAAATTTCGACGAGATCGAGCGGTGTCAAAGAGATAATGAGTGGGGCAGGGCGGGCGAAATTTTAGCTCGTCACGCGCAGGTTTTGCAAGGCGGCGGAGCGGATTATATTTTTCTTTGCACCAATACGATGCATAAGTGCTACGAGGCGATAAAAGCCGCTATATCCGTGCCTTTCGTGCATATCGCGGATGCTACGTTAAGTGAGCTGCGAAAACGTGGCGTGCAAAAAGTAGGGCTGCTCGGCACGATCTACACGATGACGCAGGATTTTTACAAACAGCGCTTGATAGATGGCGGCGTGGAGGTACTCGTGCCAAATGCGGACGAAATGGAAGCGGTAAACGAAGTAATTTTTGATGAGCTTTGCTTTGGTAAAATCTTACCGCAATCCAAAGAGAAATTTTTGCAGATCATTGAAGGGCTTAGAGCTCGCGGTGCGCAGGGCGTGATACTGGGCTGCACGGAGATCGGGCTGCTCGTATCGCAAGCAGATACCGCCGTACAGTTATTTGATACTACGCAGATCCACATCGATGCGGCAGTAAGTCTAGCTTTAAGCGAGTAAATATCAAATATGAGCCGGTAAAATTCCGGCTTATAATTTAAAATTTTTATATATATTATCAGTTAGATTTAATCTTTCTCTGTTATAATAACGACTATCAATCATAAAAGGGGATGAAATGAACGTTTTAGTTATAGGAGCAGATGAGATTGCACCCATTAAGGCGGTTTTAAAAGACCTTGGCGCGAGCAACATCGAGCACTGGGATGCACGAAACGAAAATCGCGTAAATCGTAAGCCGATCCCGCAGGATACCGAGTGTGTCGTGATGCTTACGAGCTTTTTAAACCACAACACGATGAAAAAAATCAAAGGCGAAGTAAAAAAGCGCAAAATCCCGCTCGTATGCGCTAAAAGAAGCGTTAGCTGCGTATTTTGCGAATACTGTAAGGTCTTCAATTTAAATCAAGAATTCGGTTGCAGATCTTGCGAAGATGATTAAAATTCCAAGGAATTTAAGTAGTAGTGCCGGCAAGCCCAAGCAAGTGGTTAAAAAATCGCGCACTACGCCGCAATCAAATGCTTACAAAGATGAAGCTGGCGAGCTAAATTTCAAGGATTTTTTAAATTCTAGCAAATTTAACGCTACTTGCCTTGCACACGCCGAAAGCAAGAAATTTAGCGGAAAATCTAAAAAGTTTCTAAGCGATAAATCGGACGCACTTAATCATAATGCCTCTAAGTCGTGCGCTGCAAAGAGTGCGCAAAATGGCGGCGCGAATAGGAATTTGACAGCAAGGATTTTTTGCGACACTGGCTTCGCGCAAAAGAATTTTTTCTGCGCTAAGCGCTCGGACGAGAAATCAGCTTTATTACAAGATACTACCGCGTCAAAACGAGGTATCGCAGCACGCGAAAAACGCCAAAAAGCGGATCTGCGGCGCGATAATGAGCTTATTGATGATGAAATTTTAAATGCCGAAGTTTTTAATAAGCAATTCTTTAGCGGCAAAATTTTTGGCTTTGATGCGAACGGGCGCGAGATTGTGCCAGAGGCGCTGCGGGATTATAATGCGGCTTCGCGAGCGCGAGCGATGCTAGCTCTATATAATTTTAACGTTAATGCGGATTATAGAATTCCGCCCACAAATTTAAAGGGTGCTTCGCAGTTTCGAGCGGCATTTTTAAATTTTATCGCTTCCGAGCTTGGATACGGAGCTTGTAAAATTTACCGCTTCAAGCCCGCCGTAAAATTTTGCGTGGCGGATAACGCGATAATCTTTTCTTATCTGCGCGGCATATCGCTGCCAGTATTTGCCGCTAAGCCCGCTTATAAGCTAACTCGCGCAATCGTGAGTCTGCGTAGCGGATTGCTGCTAAACGGAGACGATGCGTTTCGCAACTTCGTATTTTGCAAAATCGCGCTTCGCAATGCAGGCGCACAGCTGCAGCTTGTGGGCAAATCGGGCGAGCTCATCGTAGTTCGCAAGAGCGGTTTTAGCCTAGGCGTAGTTACGAGCTTTAAAAAAATTTTACCTCAAAATACAGCCATTTATGATAATGATATAAAAAAAGCGCTAGAGCTTTGTCACGGAGCAAACCTCGATGCCGTGTATCTTGTATATCCAAAAAATGAAAATTTTAACCGCCACGTCGAGATAAAAAGCGAATGCTTTAAGGGAAATTTCATTATGAAATTAGTACCATACAAGCTTACCGACAAAATTTATTAAAAGGATACCAAATGGTTGGAATTATTTTTGGAAGCTCGATGGGCAATACCGAGGACGCCGCGAAGCTGATCTCCGAAAAGCTAGGCATAGAAAACGAGCTAAAAAATGTTGCGGACATCGCGCCTGCAGATCTAAATAAATACACCGCGCTCATCATCGGCAGCTCCACATGGAACGACGGCGAGTTGCAGGACGACTGGGCGGGCTTTGATTTTTCAGCCCTTGATGTCTCAGGCAAGACCGTCGCGATTTTTGGTATGGGCGATAGCTCAAGCTACAGCGACGCCTACTGCAACGCAATGCGCGAGCTATACGATAACTTCAAAAAAGCGGGTGCAAATATCGTAGGTGCAGTGCCTACCGACGGATATGAATTCGACGAGAGCAAGGCCGTAGTGGACGGCAAATTCGTTGGCCTCGCGCTAGACAATGACAATCAAAGCGACCTCACCGAGAGCCGCATCGAAGCGTGGGTAGCGCAGATCGCTCCATCTTTTAAATAGTCCTCCTTTAAATTTGCCGTGGAGCGTGCGCTTCGCGGCAAATTAGAATTATCATTAAAGCTCTAGCTAAATTACAAAGCTATAAAATTTTAAAACTTCTTTCTGCTTGTAATTTTTTGTATCATACTGGCAAATAAAATTTAGCCTATTTTTATCACATAAAATTTTGTTGCCGATAAATTTAGTGAGATTTTAAAATATTCCGCTAATGCTTAACAATTAATCTCAAAATTTACCTCAAATTTAATCAAATTTTAAGCGGGGGGGGGGGCTAGTATTCCTTACTTTAATCTTAAGGAGTAAGTATGAAGTTCAGATATATGATGGGTGCCGTAGCGGTGGCTTTGGTGTTAGCAGGATGCGGTGAGGACGAGATAGAACTCGTCAAAAACTATACTTTGCCCGATTTTAAATCTATGAGTATAGGTACGGCGATCGAGGGGTCGAAAAAGTGCAAAAATATCACGTGGTCAAAGGCTGATCGCGGCGGATTAAAATCCGTCACGATGGTATGTAACATAGATATGGAAGCACTAAAGGCTGCAAACGAGAAAGCGACTAAAAAACGTCTTGAGGAATATAAGAAAAAGACTTTAGACATGGATATAGATAGTGCTATGAATTTCTACAAGGGCAAAGCCTATGATAAAGATGGCTTGCTTCAGCTAGCCAACAAGCTTTGCAAACTAAACGACGCGAAATTCCAAGAGACTATAAAAGCAAAAGGTAAGATAGAATACAAAGATCAGAAGAAATTAGTCGATTGCGATAGCTCACTAGAAAGCGAGATTCTGAAAGGCGATGATCATAAGAAAACGGATACATATCTGCCTGCTGTAATAGACTTCTTGAAAAATGTGGCGTATCGTTCGCAATTGACGCCCGAGCAATTAAAAGCCGATTATGGCATGTCCGATAAAGCGGCGCCGTCTAGCGCAACGATAGAGCTTAATTTCGTCGTCAATAACGATAAGAGCGTAGATTTGGCGCCTGAATTTAAGCTAACGGCGGACGGCAAAGAAGAATCTGTGGGTAAAAATGTTACGTCTAAAAACGCGCTAGCGGAGTTTTATATAAGATAGTACGCTGCGGAATTCTTGAGTAGCGGAGCGGAATTTTAAATTCCGCTCCACCACGAAATTTAAAGAATTTCATTTTCGGTAAAATTTCATAGAATTTCAATAGAATTGTGCGGAATTTCGTCTGCGGTTTCGGCGTAAAATTTTAATGCGGAATTTCATGGCTGAGTCGATATGTCGCGCTTGTTTGCCACGATTAAAATTCCTTTTTATGTCGCGGCGTGGAATTTTAAGCACGGAATTTTATATTTTACTAAGACGCCTTATGCGCGTAATTTTACAAACTGAATTAATCGAAATTTAGCAGGCAGATTTTTCTCGACTTTGAATTTTGCAGCCTGAAATTTAACGCCTTAGACCCCCCCCTGGCTTCACAAATCCGCATCGCGAAATTCTGTCGTCGCGCTCTTGTTTTATAGCCAATAACGACGAGCAGCGTCAGTAGCCTCCATAAGCTTACATACGGCACATTTTATTACAAAGTTTTTTAAAATTTAAATCGATTAAAATTTCGCAGCGCGAAATTTCGTAGTTCTGTAATACAGCCAAAATTCCGCGGCTTTAAAGCCTCACACTAACCAAATCCTTTTACTTAGATTTTGCCCTAAAGCCCAAGCTCTATCGCCAGATCCTTTACCGCTTTGAGATTTACCTTGCCGCTGCCGAGCACCGGGATTTGCTCGACCTTTTTCACGACGCTTGGCTGCATTATCGGCGCCAGCGCGGAGTCCTTCAGGCGGCGCGAAATTTCATCCTCGTTCGTCTCGCCCACGTAAAGCAGAGCGATCTTTTCGCCCTTTTTCTCATCTTTTAGATTCACGCACGAATAGATCGCGCTCTCGCCTAAAATTTCGCCTACGGCGCTCTCTACCGCGCCCAGGCTGATCATCTCGCCGCCGATTTTGGCAAAGCGCGAAAGGCGGTCGGTGATAAATAAAAACCCGTCGTCGTCGATATAGCCGATGTCGCCGCTTTTGTAGTAGCGCACGTCGTTTATTTGCGCGATCGCTTCGGCGGTTTTTGCCGGCTCATCGTAGTACTCCTTCATAACCTGATGTCCGCCGATTAAGATAAGTCCCTCCTGCCCGTTTGATAGCGGTTGCAGCGAGGCGGGATCGGTGATCTTTATGACCGTGCCTGCAAGCGGCAAGCCGACGCTCTTTTCGCGGTTGAATTGAAGCTCTTTGAAAAAATCGGGCTCGAGGACGTTCGGCGTATTTACGCTCACCACCGGCGCGGTCTCGGTCGTGCCGTAGCCCTCGTAAATTTCGATACCGAATTTTATCTTAAATTCCTTGCGGACATTTTCGTTTAGCTTCTCCGCGCCCGCAATCGCTAGGCGGATGCTTGCCAGCATTAGAGGATTGAGCCTTTTGTTTTTGGTGTAGAGCCTAAAAAACGTCGAAGTGCCGAACATTATCGTAGCGCCGTATTTTGCGCTCATCTTGCCTACGCTAAAGGCGTCCGTAGGATCGGGCACGTGGATGCTTAAAATTCCGTCGTTTAGTGGAAAGAGCATCGTTACGGTAAGTCCGAAGCAGTGAAAGATCGGCAGCGACGCTAAAATCGCGTCGTGCTCGGTAGCGTTTATGAGCTCCGAAATTTGACGGACGTTCGCCATTATATTTTTGTGCGTCAAAACCACGCCTTTGGGCTTTCCCTCGCTGCCGCTGCTAAATAAAATGGTCGCTACGTCATCTATCGCGTGCGGCTTAAAATACAGCGCGCGAAATAAAATTTTAGGCATCAGCAGCGATTTTAGCGCGCAGGCTATGCGCTCGTTTTTAGAGGTGCCCTCGCTTAGATCTTCAAGATACACGAGTCTTTCGCCGATCGAACCCTCCAGCTCAAAGCCCTTTGATTTGAGTTTTTCTACGAATTTGCGCGAGCTGATGATCGTGCGGATATTTGCCTTATCCGCGCAGTAGATTAAGTTCTCTTCGCTTAACGTGTAGTTTAAATTTACGCTCGTTTTGCCCATCGCAAAAAGCGTTAAATTTACGGCGCTTGCGATGACCGAGCTAGGCAAAACGATACCGACGTTTTCCTCGCTATCTATGCGGCTCTTTAGCCTTTTGCGAAGTATCAAAACGGCGCTCATCATCGCTAAATTTGTGAGACTTGCTCCCGTACTATCGACCGCCACTCGTTTAAAAGGCGATCGTTTGGCCTGATTTAGCCAGTTGTAAGCAAGCGGCTTTAGGCTTGCGAGGTATTTGCCCCAGCTGAAAAACGACAGCTCCGTTACCGCGCGTTTTACCTCGTGCGCCTTGGAATTTGCCTCGATCGGCGCGCCGAAGCTTACGCGAAGCGCGTTTTTGCCGCTTTGCGAAATCGTTCTTTTATAATGCTCGCTGGCGCGCGAAAACGTCGATCCCCAAAGCCCTCTGATATAAAAAGGCACGATGACGGAGTTCGTATCGTGCGCGGCTAGCTCAAATCCGCCCTGAAACTCGTCTATGCGGCCGTTGTAACTGATGTGACCTTCGGGGAAGAGCCCCACTATTTCACCAGCATTTAGCGCCTCGCGGATGCTTTCGATCGCGCTTTTACTAACGCCCGCTCCGATCGGAATGACGCGAAAAATTTTAAAAAACCACTTCAAATACCACAGATCGTAGTAGCTGCGATGCATCACGAAGCGCACTCCGCGCGGGCACGCAAGCTGCACCACCGCCCAATCGATCCAGCTGATGTGGTTGCCTAAAAGCAGTACGCCGCCTTTTTGCGGGATATTTTCGACGCCGTCTACGTGAACTTGATAGCCGAATTTCATAAACGGAATGAGTAAAATTCTAACGAAAAGCTGCGGCAGATATTTTGCGCCGAAGATCCCGCAGATGAGCACGCACAGTGCCGCCATAACGAAAATTTCGCCGCTGGCGACCGCAAAATGCACCAAGATGATGGCGATGAGCAAAAACAGCACCATAAAGATATTTTGGATGAAATTCGAGCCTGCGAGCACCCGTCCCATGCGCTCATCGGCGGTAAAAAACTGAATTACGGCGTTGAGCGGCACGATGAAAATTCCGCCGCTAAATCCGAAGAAAAACGATGCCGTGCCGAGCCAAAATACCGAGTGCGCGTTGGCTAGCACCATTAGCGCGAGCGCAAGCCCGAATGCGCCGAACGGCACGATACCGAGCTCGATATGTTTTTTACAGTAGCTGCCCGCAAAGATCGAGCCTAGCGCGATTCCGATCGCACTAAGAGCTAAGATCACCTGGATCACCATTACGTTATCGCTGCCGCTAAGGCTCTTATAGTGAGCCGGGAAGGTCGCGATCACGAGCTGTGAGACTGCCCAAAACATCGAAAGTCCCAGCGTGCAGAGTAGGACATTTTTGTCTTTTAGCACAAAATTTAAATTTTGCCTTAGATATCGAAGCTTAAAATAGTCGTCTTTATTAAATTCCGCCTGCGGCTGCGCGGCGTCAAAGAATGGAATTTTATATGAGTAGTATGTTTCAAGCACGGAGCCTGCGACCAAAAGCACGCCGATAAACCAAACCGAACTCATCAGCTCGCCCGCATCTCTGCTGCGCGTCGCAAACAGCTCGAAGATCACCGAAAAAACAAGCGATGAAAGCAGAATCGCGATGATGGTAAGAGCCTGCACGAGGCCGTTTGCCGCGCCTAAATTTTTCGCGCCGACGATTTTTTTAATCAGGCCGTATTTGGCGGGCGAGTAGATCGCGCTTTGCGCTGCAAGCAGGATCGTCATAAAAAATGCAAAATAAAACCATCCGCACGCATATCCGAGCGTAATGAGCGCGGTAAGCGCGACGCCGAGTTTCGCGCAGATCCGCGTAATGCGGGTGCGCGAGAATTTGTCGTTGAGATAGCCGCTGGCGCTAAAAAGAAATACGTAAGGTAGCAAAATCAGCAAATTTACAAGCGAGGTAAGGGCGATGAGAGCGCCCGAATCGGCACTTTTGACAAGGACGTTTTGAATCGTGATCTTATGGCCCAGATCGACGCTTGCGTTGATAAACATAATCGCCAAAAACGGCAAAAATCCGTTGATTTTTAATAAAGATTTCACGGGCGCTCCTTTAAAAACGGGATTTTATCTCACGGAAGTTAATAGACGCAAATTTAAGGCGGCTTCGCTACAATTACGGAAAAATTAAAGGAAAAATATGAAAGTACGTATCACCAATCGCGACGTTGATAATCTCAATAAATTTATGCTGCTTTACAGCAAAAAGGCGCGCAAGCAGCGCCTCATCAGCACCTACGCCATACCATTTGAGTTTCTACTCGTTGGCATCATCATCGACGGGCTTTTAAAAACGGCGCCGATTGCGAGCGTGGCGTCGGTTATTTTGGGCGCGGCGTGGCTTATTTTTTATCCGAAATTTTACCGCCGCATACTAAGAAAGCATCTGGCTTCCGCCAAGCTCGCGCAAGACTCAAACATAGAGATGGAATTTATCGCGGGCGAAGATGAAATTTCATTTTCAAAGGGCGAGCCGCGCGCAAGCGAGAAATTTGCCGTTCGCTCGCTAAATCGAATCGCTGCGGGCGGGGAGAATTTTTTCTTGGCGTTTGATCGCGGCTTTCACATCGTCCTTCCAAAAAACACCGAGACGGACGCTGCGGTACAGCATCTTGCGGATCTGCGCGGGCTGCAGATCGAATCCGTGAATATGGACGTTGAAATTTAAAGCTTTGCTTTTAAATTTAAGACTCGTAAAATTCGTTATATAAATTTAAAATTCTAGAATTCTGCCTCTGAAATTCGGGTCGCAGCGGCGTTTATTTGTAAAATTCCATTTAAATTTTTGTTCGTGATATCGTAATCTTGGGGCGAGAATGGGCTCCCATTGCGAGGTCACACTTCTCGCAGGACGCCGCCTCCGTAGCGTCGCATTGCTCTGCTCGCCCACAAGCCTCACCCGTCCCCCGACGACGCTTTAAGCGGTGCAGGCTACGCCTAGGCTAAATTTAAGCTGCGGCTGACGGCGTAAAATTTTAGCTGAAATTTTACGCTTAGTTCGCCGTTACGCCTCGCGCATCTCCTCTGCTAGGCGCTTTTTATAGGCGTATCTAAAATAAGATGACAAAGCTGGCGGCCATATTAGCGCTAAACCTATCGCTAACACCACGCTAGCCCAGCGCAAGAGTACTGAAAATATTTCTGCATAGTTTGCCGTATTGATATCAAACCATGCCACTGGCATGAAGTTTTGGATTGCGATTAAATATATGAGAGCGCTTGTTAGCATGGCGGGTAGAAAATAATTCAAGACATTTAATTTTTGGTAGTTTATATCCGCGGTAAGATATCCTACCACACACGCAATAAAAATAAATGAGTATAAAGTAGCGCGCAATATTGCTAGGCGTTGTAACCCGAGAGCTTGATTGCTGGCGTTGTCATCGTTTGTGTTTTGGTTATTTTTGTTTGAGTACCCTGTGACAAAAGCAAAATGTGCACCTATCACCACAAAGCAAACGCATTGCGTAAAATCGTAAAGTAAACAAATAGAAAACCATTCCAATATATCTAAATCATGGTAGTCTTGAAGCTTCTCACTTACCAGATAAAGCCCTGATATTCTTATTACACAAAACATTGCCGCGAGCAAAATCGGATGTAGCGCAAGCCTGCCGCTTCGCAAATCGGAGAGTAAATTTTTAAAATATCTCATGCTTTCCCCTTAAAATTC
>ERZ773042.236-NODE-236-length-41909-cov-22.895374_pt1 | contig 41909 bp, 65 predicted proteins | sample MGYA00511664_ERZ773042 | MGnify/ENA primary metagenome ERZ773042 (study PRJEB29015, sample SAMEA2737984) | human oral metagenome | biome: human oral; feature: human-associated habitat; material: dental | place: China | collected 2036 ... | reverse complement strand
GGAGAAGAATTCGGGGTCGGCTATTGGACGGGGGTTCGATTCCCCCCATCTCCACCATAAAATCCGCGTGATTCTGCGGTAAAATCGGGGTAGGTTTCGAGCGTGACACGCATGCGTGACACACAAGCAAGCGTGACGGACGTATACTCAAAGCGACACAACCCCCAACAACCCCCGGTGAGGCGGCGCAAGGATGGCATCTGTCAAGGCAGTGAAGCACCGTGACGGTACCGTCGTCTGGCGTGTCCGCTACCGGGTAGGCGGGAAAAACCCCGTGTCCGAAACCTTCGCCGACGCCGCGAGCGCCAAGCGATTCGCCGACCTCGTCGACCGCGTCGGCGGAGCTGCTGCACGCGAAATGCGCGGCCTCGACGACATTGCCGCCGCCGACACCCCAACCGTCGCATGGGCACTCGACCACCACATCGAAGCCCTCGAAGCGTCAGCGACACCCGGCACGATCAGCCGGTACAGGCAGATCGTCCGCGACAGGATCACCCCCAAGCTCGGACCCATCCCCGTCGACGTACTCACCCGGCACGCCGTCACCAAGTGGGTCGCCGACATGCGGCGAACCCCCATCACCCGCGGCGCCACCGCCGGCCGGCCACCGTCGGCAAAGACGATCCGCAACGCGCAGGCGCTCCTATCCGCTGCGCTGCAACGCCTCGTCAATGAGGACGTGATACCGCGCAACGTCGCCAAAGGTATCCCCCTCCCCAAAGACGGCGAAGTGCGTGAGATGCGGTTCCTCACCCCCGACGAATACGCGCGTCTCCACGCCCACATTCCAGCCGACTACCAGACGTTCGTCGCCGCCCTCTACGGGCTCGGCCTGCGCTTCGGCGAAGCAACCGCCCTCACGGTCGCCGACGTAGACATCAACGCTGCCCAGCCTGTCGTCCGCGTCAACAAGGCGTGGAAGATGGGCGACGGTGAACCCTACATCGGCGCTCCGAAAACCCGCCGCGCCCGCCGAACCGTCACCGTCCCCGCTCCGCTCGTCACCGAGCTGCGCGCGGCGCTCGCGGGCAAGAGCGCGGGGGACCTCGTGTTTCAGGCGCGCAGGGAAGGTCCGATCCGCTCGGGGAGCTTCCACGCCCATGTGTGGCAGCCGGCGTGCGACGCGGCGGGCCTGGATCCGCGCCCGCGCGTCCATGACCTGCGGCATTCGCACGCGTCTGCGCTGATCGCCGCTGGCGTCCCGCTTCCGGTCGTGCAGCGGCGGATGGGCCACGAGTCCATCCAGACCACCGTGGACGTGTACGGACACCTGGCGCCGGATGCTTACGCGGGCGCGGCTGAGGCTATGAGTGCGGCGATGGGCGGGGTGACCCCTCAAATCGGGATGTAATGCACATCTCGTTTGCTTGGCTTGCATAATAGCTCGCGCATGATGTATAGTTGAGTCATCGGGAGGGAACAAGCCCCCCGAACCTCAGAAGGAGACAAAGAAATGACCACCACGACCTGGACCAAGGCAGAGCGCTTCGACGGTGAAGGCGCCCTCATCGCCGCCGACCTCGACAACGGCGCCCGCGCCGTCATCTACGGCGAATACCAGGACGAGATCAAGATCAGTCTGCTGATCTTCGATGACGCCCTGCCCGGTGGCAGCGCCTCGACCGAGCGCACCCAGGAATTGCCGCTCGTCGAGCGGTACATCCCCCGCGTCGAGTGGCCCGCCGAAATCTGGGGTGGCTACCGCGGCCCCGCCGAACGCACCCCCGCCCCCGAGGTCGCCGCCGCCGTCGCCCAGTACGTCGCCGAGACGAACGCCTGGCTCGCCGAGGACTGACACGCTAAGGCCCCCGCGCCCGAAACCGACGGCGCGGGGGCCAACCCATAGGAGGCCCAATTGACCGAACCGCTCACACCCGCCGGGCTACGGTGCCGCCGCAAAGCCCTTGGCATGAGCCGTGGCGACCTAGCCGCCCTCCTTGACGTGAACGAGGGCGCGATCCGATCCTGGGAGATCGACAAGACCTGGCCCCGTGATCCCCTGAGCATCCACATGCTGCTTGGTAACCTCGAGGACGCGGCCCTCGACTGCGTCGATGCCCTCACGGCGCCCGCTGACGACGAGATCGAGGACGTGCGTGTCATCCCTACATACCTATTCTCGTACGTCGACCAAGCCGCGTACGAACAGGGGTGCGAGTGGGCAACGCGACTCCCGCTGTGTACGTACCAGGCGTGCGTCGGAAGGGCCTTCGCTTTCCTGTCCGATCAGGATATCCCGGTCGAGATCATCACCCGAACTAGCTGAGGAGAATAGATGACCCGCGAATACCTGGGTGCCGCTGACTTCGCCGCCCGCGCCGGCCTGGCCACGGCGACGATCCGTTCTTACATGCGGAAGGGCCTGACGCCGCCCGCTGACGTGCAGATCAGCACGCCGAATGGGCCACTGCGCGGCTGGTCCATCGAGACAATCGATGCCTGGCAGGCGGCGAGGCCTGGACAGGGTGCGCGCACCGACCTGCGCAAGTAGCGCGCATCACATTCCCTCCCGCTTGCACCTTACGTCACCAACGGTGTATAGTTGAGTCATCGGGAGGGACAAGCCCCCCGAACCTCAGAAGGAGAAAGAAAGCACGGACCTCTACGCCGCCACCCAAGCGTTCAACGCAGCCGCCACCAGGGCATGGACCACCTGCGACATCGTCGATATCCCCGGATGCCCCGGCTGGGCATTCAACGGCCCTGCTCGCCCTACGGATGGATTCTTCGTCGCCATCACTTACAACGGGCACGAAATTGCCCGCGCCTACGGCGGCGACGACGACCTCGACCCGATGTCGATCCACTTCTACCCGACTCCGCGAGAGATCGTCGAGCTCGACGACTTCAAATGGATCATCCGGATGATCCGTCAGGGTCTCCTTCTCAACATCGACTCTGAGTTCAGCTACTGGCTCGCAAGCTGCACAGATTCCAGCTACCACTGGGATTTCGACCCCGGAATTGGAGTTGTAGCCCCCGTCAAGGCGTGACAACAAGGGAAGGCCATCGTGGAGCAGGACATCGACGGCGGCTACCTTCCCACTGCCGAGGTGCCTGACCTCATCGGGGTCGAGCGCAATGTGCGTGAGCTCGGCAAAACAATGCGGCGCGAGGGCCTGCGGCCCGTGCGCGTGTGGCACGCATTCTGGTGGCACCGCGACGCTGTCGTCGCGTGGGCCGCCGCGAGGCGGTGGATCCGCGCACAGGGATCCGACCCCTACCCCTGCTCCGAGGCAGGGTGCGAGCGCGACGCCGTCTCACACGGCCTGTGCCTCATGCACTACAAACGTGCGCGCGGCCCGCACGCCGACGTGGTCTCGCGCGCGGGCCAGCCTGTCGGGGCCGGAGTCTACGGGCGCGTCGAGGAGACCCCCGACGGGCGCCTGGTCTGTCACGAGTGCGGCGGCGCCTACATGAGTCTCGCCGCCCACATCCTGCGCGCCCACGGCATGAGCGCCGCGGAGTACCGGGAGGTCTACGAGATCCCCCGGACGACACGCCTCGTCGCGTCTCGCATCCGTGAGCGTGCGGGCGCGAGGGCTTCCCGGTCGGCGAACCTTGAGCGGCTCGCGGCGGCGCGGGACCCGCAGGCGGCCGCCGACGCGCGCACCACCGAGACGTTCGAGGCGGTCAGCCGCGCCAAGCGCGCGCGAGACGCCGATCGTTGACACACGAAAGCCCCCCTCACCACCCGACGGTCGGGTGGTGAGGGGGGCTTGCTCGTCGGCGCCTACGGGTGTATCGCGGTCGGCGAGGAGGCCATGAGGCCGTTCGCGCCCTTCGCGAACGCCTGCGACGCCTGCCCCGCGTTCGTGATGATGTGCGCGATCGTCGGCTTACCCGTCGCCGTGAGCCGCGCCCACGCTTCGGCGGGCGCGTTCCACTCCATGCCCAGCACGTCCCACTGGGACAGATCAGCGTCGGCGAGCTCTCCCGGGTAGAGCATGCACATCGTGCGGTACCCCCGAGCTTTCGCGCGTCGCGCGCTCCCCGCCCTGCAAAAGTGCTTCCACAGGACACGCCGTTCGGGGTGCCCCCCGAACGCGGCCGCGAGCGCCGCGTACAGGTCCAGCTCAGACTGCAGGTCGGCTTCGTTGGAATCCGGCCGGTCGCTCGTCGTCTTGTGATCCACGGCCAGGATCACGTCGCTGGGGAGCTGGTCGAGGAGGTCATCAAGGAGCATGAACGCCCCCGACGCCTGACGCAGCGTGCGCAGCACTGTCCAGGGGGTCTCCCAGATCGCGTAATCCGATCCCGGCACGGTGCGCGTTGTCTTCCAGTCGTGGATGAGCACATATTCGCCGGTGGAGCAGCGGCGCACGGAGACCTCGAGCGCCTTGAAGCCGGCTCGCAGGGACGCGTCGAGGCCGGCCTGCGTGAACTCTGGGAATTCTGCCCCGCCGAGGCGGTGGCTGATGTAGAAGGGCTTATGCGCCAGGAACTCTCCTACGAGGTCTCGCTCCCCGCCAGGTGCTTGCACGCGTAGAGCCATGTCCCCGCCCGCGCGGCGGCGCTGGTACAGGCGGCCTGTCATGTCGCCGCCCGCGCGGCGGCGCACTTTCACGCGGTCACGCATTGGGGATCACCACCTGCACGCCCGCGCCGTTCGCAGCCTGCGGGTTCGGGTAGGTGACCGTGAGGGCGCCAGCCGGTGCGGTGCGGTGGGCGGCGGTCACGGTCTGGAGGTTGCTGCCCTCCTGCGCCGCGTATTCGAGGCGTTCCCAGCCTTCGCTGATGGTGACCTGGTCTGCGGTCTCGGAGGCGGCGGTTCTCTCGAACGCGAAGCCAATGGTGAGGCCAGTGCGCGCGGGCACCTCGGGTGCCGTGCACGTAGTGGTTTCCGCGGGCTCGGCCTGGCGTTTCTTCACGTCACCGGCGACTGGGTTGCCGCCGCCGCGGGTGGTGACGGCGACCCAGCCTGCCTCAACGGGCTGTGATGTGCGCACCGTGAGCTCGGGCGCCCACGACCCCACGGCAACGACGAAGCGCATGGTCCCGATGTAGTAGGGCTCGACGAGCGTCTGGAAGCCCTCGGGCCACGTGAACGTTTGGTCGCCGATTGCTTTGGTGTTGACGGCGACGATCGTGAGATCGCCTGACTGGCCGTCGGACCTGATGGTGATCGCGTCGCCGATGGTCTGGCCGGCCGCGTGGCTGATCAGGGTAGGCGTGCCGCCGGGAGTGGGAGCCGGCGTGCCGCCGGGAGTGGGAGCCGGCGGCGCATCGATGAGGAGGTAGACACTGCCGTCGGGCAGCGCCTCTGCCTGCGCAACGGAGGTGACGACCTTGATGTCGACGAGGACCAGGGGACGCCCGTCGGCGTCGACGAGGGGCGTGCCGCCGGGAGTGGGAGCCGGCGTGCCGCCGGGAGTGGGAGCCGGCGGGGTGAGGATATCCCCCAGCGTCAGTACTGTCCCGTCCGTGAGTGTCACGTCGCGCTCGGCGAGGATCCCCGCAGGGGAAGACACAGCCACGATGTAGCGGCCAGGCGTGAGGGCGGCAGCGACATACTCGTCACCGCCGTTACTCGTGACGGTGCCGGGGACGATGAGGTCACCGTCACTGGTGCGCGTCGGGTTCGGATTCGGAGTGGCTTTGATCGTGACAGGCACAGGTGTGCCGGTCGGAGACTTGATGTGCCCCTTGATGGTTGCTGTCATATTGGGGGTCCTCACTGTGTCTAGATTGGCGAGTGTTTCTTGCCCGCATCACCAAGCCGAGCCTCGAGATCGGTGATACGAGCACCAGTTGTTTCTGTGTCGCGATCCTGACGCGCAGTTATCTGCGCGAGGATCTGACCATGAGCGTCAAGGATCTGACCATGAGCGTCAAGCGCGCTCATGATCGACCCCTGCGCCGCCTCGATACGCAAGACAGCGTCCTTCACGCTGCCCCCATGATTGGGGGTCACCTCGTGACGCACCGTCTGCAGGGCATCCTCGAGCGCGTCCAGCCGCGCATCGATACCGCCCGCAATGGCCTCGAGCTGCGAAGTCGTCTCAACGTGGATACGCTCCGCCCTGGCCTTACCGACCTGCTCACGCGCCAACAAAGCGTCCGCCTTCGCCTTTTCCCGGCCCCAGTGGAGGCCGGTGAGGACACTCGCGGCGGTGACGAGGCCCCCTAGCGCGGCCCCGGTGGCACTCACCACCGCCGCGAGTTCCCCGGGGTTCACTCGGACGTGCCCCCGTCCGGTCCGGTTAGCTGGTCGACGGTCTGGCCGCCGGGGGTCACTGCCCCGACCCAGTCGAGTACGGACCAGCCGTTGATCTTGATGGCGGCGAGGATCTGGTACACGGACCAGGCCGCGCCAAGGAAGACCGTCGTCTGCGAGACGATGAGCTGCCATGTCGCCGGGTAGGACCCGGACACCCAGACACCCGCCGTCACGATCAGCGCGACGACGGCCAGGAGACCCACGCGGCGCTCGCGGGTCCACCAGGGCTTGTCCAGGGCCGCCTGCACGATCGGCCAGAGCAGGCCGATCACCACCGTAGTGATGAACGGATCGGACTGTAGTCCGAGAAGCAGATTACTCATTCGTTTCCCCCCTTGCAGCGTCAGCGAAAACCGCCCTCACTGCCTGCTCGGCTGCCTCACGCACCTGATCGGGGGTCAGGCCAGCCGCGCCGGCCGACGTGAGGGCCGACAGGAGCGGAGGGACGATCGCCGGGGCCAAGGCCGAGGCGAGCTTCTCGGGGTCGACGGACCCGACGGTCGCGGCAACCTCGGCGACCAGGCGCGCGCGACGAGCAGCCGCGTCTGCCGCGATGCCGGCGATGTCGCCCTCATCAAGGCTCACCTCGTAAGAGTTGGCGAGGTTGTATGCCTTGATCAGGTCCCCCCAGGTCTTAGCGCTGCCCATGGCTGTCACGTCGGTCGGCGTGACAGCGTAAATCGTGCCGCTTTGGCGCGAGCGGATGAAATGCATGTCGTCTTCTTCCTGTTCGATGAGTGGTGGTTCTTGGTAGTCCCCGCCGTTGTTGACGAGGACCATGTACTGGGCCCATGGGAAGCTCGGCCCCGGATCCCAGTGGTCAGACCTGCGATAGACACGACTCACCTGGTCGTGCCCGACGAAGCCCGCGGCGCCTGCCGCCAGTTCGTCGTCAGTCAGGTGACGCAGCGGGATACCCGCCGCGAGCGCGATCGACCGGGCGTGCGCTGCTGAGATCCTCAGCATGGACTGCGACTCGGCGTCTGCCCACCCGGCGCCGGTCTGGCTGGCGTAGCCGGCGTGCTCGATTTGGTAGCCGTCTGCGTTGGCGCCGGGCGCGGCGAATGCCGTATCCGACGGCGGCAGACATATGACGATGCTGTCTTGGTCGACGCAGGCGTGCGCCGACGCAACGACGGCGCCCGATGCGAAGTAGACCGCGATGTTCTCTGCGGTTGTGGGTGCTTCTGGTGCCTCCATCGTGTGGATCACGATGAGGCGGAGCGGTCTCTCTCTGCCCTCGTAATAATGGGCTGGGGTGTACTGCCCCATATGCCCTCCTTCTGGTAGATATAGCGATGCCCCCGAGGTCGCTCCTCGAGGGCTGGTTCAGTGGGTCCCCTGGCGGGTCACCAGGGGATGTAGCATGCTGAGATCGGGATGATCCAGCCATTTCCCAGTCTGACTGTCGTGTAGCGCTTGATGCCGAGCCGTCCGTCGGTCTGGACGCGGAGCTCGGCGTACGTCGACTCAAAGTCGGCGCCGTTAGCCGTGACCGACGCTCCAATAAATTGTTCGGATGAGGGGCGGAACTGTGAGGGGATCGTCAGGATGTTGTCCTGGTCGCCGCCGTTTGAGACGACGGCGCCGGCGAGCTGTACGACGCCGCCGCGCATACAGATCGTGGGTGTATGCCCGCCTGCCACGGCCCATCCTGACGACACGGGCAGTGTCTGCCAGGGGAGGTTGCGGCCGGAGACGTCGGCCCACCCGCGACCGTTACACGCGGTCAGGCAGCCTAGGTCTGTGCGGTATACGAAGATGGGGTTGGATTCTGAGACCACCGCGCCAGCGGCTTTCGCGGCGGCGAAGATCGCGTCTGCCGCCGCCTGATTATGGCACGTCACGACGTTGTTGATGCTGTCTGCCGTGAGCGGCCACGAGGCCAGGTAATCATCCGACGGGCCGGGGATCTGGACACCATTCCAGCGTTTTTGCATGAGACTCCTACCTATCTTGTCGAGGTGGCTACGAGTGTGGCGCTGATCGCCCAGCCCCACACGCCGACAGTGGAGGCCTGGCCATTGCGCACGAGAAGACTGATTGTGTCCCCCAGGCCGAGCTTGACGATGCCGTAAGCGGTCGGCGTCGCGTACTGCCGCTCCGGGGCGTACGCGTCAGCGCGCGGCTGCGTGTCCCACACGCTCGTCGGCGTCGCCGCGCCTGAGCGGTGCACGCTGACACCGCACGTGATCGGCCCATCCCAGCCCGTCGACCACGCGTGCACACGCGCGCTCACCGCATACAGGCCCGGGGCCTCGACAGACACCTCGTACGTCTCCGCCGTACCATCCTGCGTGAAACCGCTGCACGCGGCGAGCTCGCCGCCCTCGAAGAGCGGGAGCCTCGCCCAATACGTCGGCGGCACATCGTATCCGGTAGCCCTGATCCCCGAATCCCAGCCGAGCACAGGAGCACTCGTGTCGGCGAGCGCGTTGTATTTGCCGGTGAGGTCCTGCAGGGCCCTGCCGGTCTCACCGACCGCGACGGTGGGAGTGCCGCGCGGCGCACGCACTGTAGGAGCATGCGCCATCGTCGCAGCCCCATCAGACCCACGCGAGACCCGCACCCGCGCCCCGATGTACGTCAGCCCAGCGGCGGACTGTGTGATCACAGTCTGACCGTTGGGCGCTCCGTCGAGGTGAACCTCGACGAGGCCGTTCTTCTCGTCGTAGATCGAGGTGACCGTGCCCGCCATGACATCCATGGCTGTCGACCTCCGCGGCGGCGCAATATCAAGCCACGAAGACAAGCTATCCACAGATCCCTACCTTCCGTCCTGCACTTCGATGTCGACGCGCATGACCTGAGACGGATCATCAAGCGTTACTGCGTACCCCGTCACACGCCCGCGCAGCGCCTCACTCCCATTCAGGTGAGTGACACGCACATCGATGACATCCCCGAGCTCAAGGCGCGGATCAGCGACAAGCTGCAGGGCTCGCGCCTCCGACGCCGCCAACGACGCCTCCATATAGGAGTCGGCAGCCTCACGAATCTGATCCTCAGACTCCGCCACATCCATCGTGTTGCTAGACGTCACGACGCCGTAGGTATCAGGCCTGTAGCGCGGGTCAGACCAGTCGCTCACCACAGCCGCCCACTTGATCTCCTCTGTCTCCCCGTCGTCACGCGCAGATGAATCAACCTTGGGAGAGCCAGTGACCATCCACCTGTTCGGCTGGCGCTCGCGGCTTTTCCTGCTGGCGGAGAGCAGTAGGTCGCGGCCTGTGTAGGTCGCGACGGCGGTGTCCGTCGGGGTCGGTTGTATGACGTGTAGGACACCGTCTGGGGTGACTCTGTAGACCATGCCGAAGGATTCGATGAGCTTTTGGATGGCGTCGAGCCGTCCGGTGCCCCACTCGAAGAGCCTGTGGATGCTGAAATTTCGTGCGACGGAGGTTTGGATTCCTCCGTCGCTCGGTTCCCCGGCGAGGCGCTGAACCTCGGACGCGAGGGTCGCGCCCTCGGGCGGGGACGATGGCCAGAGCATCTCGTTTTTTTCGAGGCGCTGTGTCAGGTCGAGTGCCTCGACGCTCACGTGCCCGTCGTCGGTTTCTTCCCAGCTTTCGATCTGGTAGACTCCGATCTGGATATCCCATTCGCCGCGTGGCGACGCGATCCGCGCGGCGACGTGGACGCGTTGGCCGAAGCACGCGAGCGGCGCGTCCCATGTGTCGGGCACGTACTCCGGCGGTGCCGAGAGCGTCACGCGGGTCTGCACCGCGCGTGACGCTGACGCTTCGATCTGTACGTCCCACGCCGGGACGATGGTGGATTCGCCGCGGAATTCAGCCGTCACGATCGGCGTGACGGTGACCGGCCCGGCCAGGATATCGAGACTGGGACCGGGTCTCATAGCGGCATCCCTGTCAGCCACTGCGCGGCCTGCAGATACGTCATGTGCCGCCACTTCCCATACTTGGCTTGTACGGCGCCCCACGTGATGAGTGAGCCGCCGCCCGCCGCTCTGGCGGTCTCCTCCATGTCGGATTGCCGGTATTCCAGCTCCCACTCCCGGCGGACGCGATCGCGCCGCCCTGTGCGCTTCGATGAGGCGCGTGTGACTGTGACGCACCTGACCTCGGGCACGTCACAGTCGCGCATGTCGCACGCAGCATGCGAGTGCAGTGATACGAGGGGCTGCCTCGTCTCGAGGAGCTGCTCGACAAGCGCCGAGGACTCCGCATACGTGAGGAATTCGAGAGTCCCCGTAGGATCAGCGGCGACAGTGGAGTACCGTGCGATCGGCGTCCGCCTGTCCTGCAGGTCGAACGTCGCCACGCGCGTGTCATACGTGCGGGCGTCGTCGCCGATCCAGGACACCGACGCTGTCACGCGCCCGTCGATCGACGCGAGCGCGTGAGGCGGCCCGACTCTGCACAGGCTATAACGCACGCTCCCCACGACGTACTCGGTTTCCACACCAGGGGCAGCGAACATATCGCTGAACGCTTGCGGCGTGCCAGGCGGATTCACGAGACGCCCGCCCGCGTAGACACGTGCGCCGGTGTCGTTCCCGTCAAGGAAAAACGAAGGCAGGCCAGTCTCGCGAGACAACCACGCTCTGATCGTCATGAGACGCTCCTCACTACCTTAACCGCCTCTGTCCGGGCAAATGCCCGTGTCTCAGCACCAGTCCAGGGGTTTGTCACTACGGCGGTCACATGGATGGCGGCTCCCGCGAGGCCGTCGCCAGAGCCACCGTGTACTCCACCAGTCGCGTAGGGAGTCGCCACCCCTGGGATGTATGTACCGCCGAAGATGTCAGCGATCTGCGCGAGGATAGCCTCGCTGCGCTTTCGCTTCGACTTCGCGAGGGGAATGTACCCCTCACCGCCGGTTTCGGGCTCGGCCCAGACACGCCAGGCGCCCGCCGGGGCGATCTGCGCGACGTGCTGCTCACGGTGTAAACCGCCGCCCGCGTAGAAGGACAGCACAGAACCGTCGGCCTGCGCTGACGGGCCGCCCGACTGGCTGTACTGGCCGACGATGTTTACATACCATGTCTGCCCGTTCCACGTCGCCTTGATGCCCTCCATCTTGCCGGACACGTAGTCATTGGCATTGATGTTGACATACGGACTATATCCGTCGATTGCGGCCTTGATCGCGTCGAGCTTGGCGTTCGCCGCGTCGTTGTTGCCGTCGATGGTGACCGTGCCCGTCGCCGCGTCCACCTGCCCAACCGACGCGACCAACTGCGCGATAGCCGGGTCGCTGTTCGCGTCAATCGTGATCGTTCCGTCCTGGTTCTTCGCGTAACCCAGGGTTTCCAGGATGGTCGTAATCGCGCTGTCGTTGACGGCGTTGATGGTAATTGTGCCGCCGTTCTGCGCCTGCACGTAGGCAATGAACGCATCAACGGATGCGTTGGCGGCCTGCGTTTCAGCGGTCACGTGCGACTCAATATTCGTCGGGATGAGATTCAGTTGATCCGCGAGGGCGGCGGCCTGGTCAGCCGACAAGCCCATCGATTGCGCGACACTGATGAAGTTGTCGCGCGTCAACTGCATTGCGGCCTGCATATCCTCCATGGTCGCGCCGTTCTTTTCCATGGATTCGACGAGTTCCCAGCCTGACTTGGCGAGGTCGTCGAGGGCGGCTTGGTTGGCGCGGCCCGCCGCGGTCGTAATGTCGAGCGTCTGCCCGTTCTTTTCGACCGCCTGGTTCGCCGCGTCGATCGCGTCGTACAGGCCACGCCAGGAACCGCGCTCGCCCAGAATGATGTCCTGCAGGGTCTTTTGGGCGTCGATCAGGTCATGGGTGGCCTTCGCCTGGTCCTCCATGGCCTTGGCGGCATGGTTCGCGGCCCCGGCGAGCTGATCCTGCGCACTGCCATTTTTGATACCAGCTTCGGCGGCGAGGTCGTTCTGCTCCTTCGCCTTTTTGAGGGCTTCACTCTCATTGTTGAGGGCATCTTTTACCTGGTTTGACAGTTCCAGGTTTGCCTTCGTCGCGCTCGGGCTATTCTTTGCCGCGTCGCGTGCAGCGGTCAGCGTGCGGTTCACGCGTTCCATGGCGTCGGATGAGCCGGCGGCGGCGTCGACAAGGTCGTTGATGTCGCCGCCGAGCTGCTTGTATGCGTCGGCGGCGGACTTCGCTCGCTTCGAGTCCAAGAATCGCCAGAAGCTACTGTCGTCCTCGGACAGGTTGCGCAGAGCGATAGCGCGCGTCGATTCCGTCGCCGCGCCCGTGATGCTGTTCAGGCTCTCCGCGTACTCCTTCGCCGCGGCGGACGCGCGGGCCTGCTGCGCCTGGTAATCGCCGAGGACGGCGGTCAGACCAACCACGGCGGCGGTCGCTGCCAGGCCCCACGGGCCACCGAAAGCGCCCAGGAGTGCTGAGCCCGCGCCCTTCGCGGCGTTGCCGATCCCCGCGAGGGCAGGGGTGGCGGCCTGCGCGAGCGCCTTGACGTTGGAAACTCCGTTCGCGCGGGCCGTGACCCAGGCGTTACCGAAGCCGCCGATCGCTGCGCGCGTTTCAGCGAGGCCGCCGCGCATACCGCTGAACCCGTTCATGATCCGGGTCAGGAATGGGACAGAGCCGTTGAGGGATTGCATGGCGGTGCGCACGTCGGTGATCATCGTGAAGACTTTCATGCCCGTGCCCGCTGTGAGGGCGGCGGCGGACGTGAAGGCCACGAGGCCGAGGGTGCCCTGCTGCACGGGCGCGGGGAGGCTGCTGAAAGCGTTGACGGCCTGCTCGGCGAACTGCACGATCGTGCGCAGGAAGTCGTTAGCGCCGCTGCCGCTCTTGATGAACAGCGTCTCGAAACTGCCGCCGAGCTTCTCGAGGTCGCCGTTGAGGTTGTCCATACGGGCCTCGGCGGTCTCCGCCGCGTACCCGGCGTCGTTGACCTTATCGATCCACGACTGGATGCCGGCGGCGCCCTGCTCGTACAGGATGGACGCGGCGCGAATCGCGTCCTGGCCGAACATTTTCTTCAAGGCTTCCTGGCGGGCCTCAGCGGTCAGCTTCGACAGGCTGTCGTGGAGCTGGCCCGCGTAGGCGGCGAGGCCGACGAACTTGCCCTGCGCGTCATACGCGTTGATGCCCAACTCTTCCATGAGCTTCGCGGCCTGCTTGGATTGCGGCGTCATGTTCAGGAGCATGGTCTTGAACGAGGTGCCCGCGTCGGAGCCGAGGAGGCCAGCGGCGGCGAACGCCGACAGGGCTCCCGTGGTTTCCTCGATGCTGAGCCCGGTCTGTGAGGCGACGAGGCCCGCCTGCTTGAGGGCCATGCCGAGGTCCGATACGTCGCCCATGGCCTTGCCCGCACCGGCGGCGAGGAGGTCGGCGACGTGGCCGACGTCTGAGCCTGAGAGCTTGAACTGGGTCAGGGCCACGGATGCGATTCCGGCGGCGTCGGCGACACCCAGGCCCCCGGCGGCGGCCAGGTCGAGGGATCCCTTGAGGCCGCCGTTCAGGATGTCAGCGGTGGAGACGCCGGCCTTGGCGAGCTCCTCGATTGCGCCGGCGGCTTCGGACGCGCTGAACGCGGTGTCGGCGCCCGCCTGAATCGCGGCCTCCCTGAGCTGGTTCATGTTTTCGGTGGACTCGTGCGTGGCGGCCTGGACGTTGCTCATGGCCTGGTCGAAGTCCGCGGAGGACTTGACGACGTAGCCTGCGGCGGCAGCAGCGGCGACACCGTAGCCGATCATGGCCGTTGAGGCCGTGTCCCAGGCGGCGCGCTGTAGCTGCGCGGACTGGGCGAGGCGGCCCATGGTGGTCTCGGCGACCTTGCCGGTGGGGTCGCCCTTCTGGGCGAGCTGGTCGAGGCTCGTAGCCGCCGACTTGATTTGGCGGTTGAAATCCGCGACGTTCGCGCGCAGAGTGACCTTGATTGACCGTTCGGTCATTGTGGTTTGCCTTTCCGCGCGCGATCCGCGCCGCTACGACGGGGCGGCCCGCCCGGCTAGTCCTCGGTGCCGGTGAAAACCACCGTCGGGACCATGCCAGGCGCTGGCCCGCTCTTGTTCTTCTTACGCCACAGATCGAGGGCGAGTTGTGCGTTGTCTTGACGCTCCTCGACCTCGAAATATCCCTCCCAGTCGCCCTCGGTGAGGCGGCGCGGGTAGCCGAACGCTCCGACGCGCGTGTCCTCGTACATGTCGAGGGCGCCCGCTAGGGTGCTGTCTAGGTCACTCCACCTGTCGCCGGGCACGCCCAGGAACTCGGTCGGTCTGACTCCCCACTTCTTCGCGCTTCGGAGCGCCCGGACCAGCCACGCGCCGGCGGGCCGGTCCAGGCACTCCGTCACGAAGGGACCGAAATGACGGGCTTCACGGTGTTGACGGTGGCGACGGCCTGCACCAGCGCGACGACCTGGGGTTCGATGCGATCGCGCAAGGTCGCGAGCATGTCCACGGTGAGACCGGCGGGCGCGGTGATCTGCGCGGCGAGCTGCTCGAGGGTGGCCTGGTCACCGTCGATGCCGTGCTCTTCCATGTCCTTGCGGAATCGCTGCACCCAGTCCGCGCTGCGTCCCTGGACGGTGATGTCGAGGGCGGATGCGCGGATCTGATCGGCGACGGCCTGCATCTGCTCACGGAGGGCGCGCATGTCGTCGACGTTTGCGGCACGCTTGGCCTCGTCGTATCTGGTCTCGAGCGCACTCAGGTCGGCGAAAAGATCGCCGCGCGCGTACAGGGTGACGGTACGCTGGACGGGGGTCACCCCCGCGATCCATGCGGCAAGGTCGAACGTCTCGGGGGTGACCATCTGGTCGGGTGCCGTGTGGGCGAGGTTCAGGTCGCTCATGCTGAGCTCTTCGTCGTGGGCTGCCATGCCATGCTCCTAGCTGTGTAGCTGTGCTGTTTTCCGGGCTGCCTGCGTGTGGTGGGGTGCCCGCCCGGCAGGTCTGGCAGCCCATTGTTGGGACCTGCCGGGCGGGAGATAAGGGTGAAGGGGGCAGGCGGTCATCCGGCGGCGACGACTGCCACGTCCTCGACCGCGTCCATCACGTTCAACTTCGCCGTTCTCTTGATATATCCGGCGAAGCGGTCAGAGGGCTTGGTCGGCGTGCCGAGGACGACCTCGTACACGGACACGATGTCGCCTTCGGCGATCTCCTTGGATTCGATGGGGCCCTCCCTTTCGACCAACCAGATCGTGGTGCCCTTCTTCTTGATGAGATCCCACACGAAGTCGTCGTCTGTGACCGGCTTCCCGGTCTCGTCGAGGTAGCGGAACACTGTGATGTTGCCCGCGTAGGACGTGGGGCCGGGGGCCTTGCCCTCGCCCGTCTTACACATCTCCTGCTCGGTAATCTCCGTGTCCGAGTCTGCTCCGAGCGCGTAATCGGACTTCATGATGCGGCACGAGATCTTCTTGCCGGCCTTGATTTCCGCGGCGGTGATCTTGGCCATGTCCTTGGGCTTCGTGGTGAGCGCCCACAGAGTGATTCGCCCGTCGGCGAGGGTCTTTGCGCCTGCCATGTCATTCTCCTTCGGTGAGGGTGTCGGTGGTGTCGTCCCCACTGTCGGGGGCGTCGTGGGGTTCCTCCTGGCCGCAGCACAGTGGTTCGCGGGCCTCGGGGGGCGGGGTGAGCGTCCAGTCCGCGCCCCAGATCGGGTGTCCGATCCAATGCTCGGGGATGTCCTGGAAAACGCCAGTTCGAGTGTTGTAGGCGGTGACCATTAGGCCTCCTTCACTTGTGTTGCGCGGGCGCGCAGGGTGACAGTGCAGTATCGGGGCGCGCGGTTCGCGGGTGCGCCGACGGTGCTGTTATCGGCGCGCACCTCGGTCACGCCGACGTGCGTGAGCGGGAAACAACGCCAGCCCGGCGCCGACGGCGTCCACCCGGCCAGGCGCGCGGTTGCATGGTCCGCGAGGTCCAGGACGTTCACGGTCGTCGCAGCGACAACCTGCACGTGCAGGCGCACGTCAACGTCATCACCGCACCCGCCGACTGCGTCGGACGTGGCCAGTGTGGGCGGACCCCACACGAACAGGAAGGGCATACCGGGGTTGCCGGGCGGGTCGCCGACGAACGTCGTAACAGCGGCGCCCGCCGACGTGAGGGTGGCGAGGCGTTCGCGCATCTGCGTCATGATGGTGAGGGTCAGCCCCATAGCTCTCCTACGATGTCGGCGACGGCTTTTTGGAAGGCTTCGGCCTCCTCATTTAGCGGCTCGATGGGGTCGCGGGTGTGGCCACCGCCCCTCGACGTGCCGAAATACGCGACATTTGCCAGGGCACCGCTCGGCTTGTCGGGGCCGATCTCCGCCTCGACGGTGTTGTCCCCATCGATGAGGTCATAGGAGATAGACCGGGCGACATGGCGGATACCCGCGTTTCCCGAGGCTTCAAGATCGGCCTGCATGGCGCGTTTGATGTTCAACGCGCCTTTGCTCACGGCGGGCCTTAGCCAGCGGGACAGTTCGCCGGGTAGCCGGGTCGCGTCGGCGGCGATCTGCCTTACCTCCGTGGTGTCAATCTCGATGCCGGTCACAGGAGATCGTCCCCGTTCGTTTCCACGTCCACCTGAAAGCGGCGCGACGTGACGTGCGTCTTGTCAAACAGGCCGGTGACGCGGAAGGCGGACAGGTAGCCTGCGACGCGGATCAGGTCACCGACGCGCACCACGTCCACATGGTGCGGGAGGTGAATCGAGTACCGCTGAATGGTGACGAGCGCGCCGGCGGCGTTCGCCGCGGTCTCGTGCGCCTCGTATGTCTGCACCTTGCATGGCCCATACCAGACGGGGGTTTCGGTGACGTGGTCGAGGCCGTCGGCCCCGGTGGTCACGGTCGGGCGGGTCACGGTCGCCCGGTCGATCATGAGGGCTTCGGCAGCCTTGCGGCCCGCGATCACGGCGGTGCGGGCGCTCATGCCCAGCCTCCCGTCGGCGTGGTGCCCGGTTCGCGGCCCCCATACCAGGGCGCGGGTGTCAGGATCGGCATGTATGCGCCCGAGGTGGAGCCGTCCTGAGAGATGCGCCCCCATTCGTCGGCGGTGAGTGTCAGCTCGACGGCGGATGCAGCGGCGTCCAGCGTGTAGCTGTAATCGTCGATCCGCTCGTTCCGCTTCCCGTCTGGGTTGCGGGCGCGGCGCGCTACGACCTCGCTGATGACATCAGCGAGTATCTGACGGTCAAGCGCGTCGAGGTTGCCGAGGCGAGCGGCAATGATGCGCTCAACCTTGCCGATCCAGTTGGTGATCTGGTTCTGCTCGTCCGGGTCTGTGATTTGGCGGCCTAGGGTGGTCGCCACGTCGATTACGGTCGCGTAGGCCACGCGGGCAGCCTTTCACTCGTCGGGGTGGGTGGCGAACCCGTCGGGGTTACGCCGCACGTACCCGGGGTGCTCCCAGTGTGGGAGTTGGCGCTCGGGCACGGCGACGTGGTCACCCGACGGACTCGCCAAGTGGACGACGCTGTCGGTCACTTGCGGGCGATCTTGACGAACGCTTCCTTGTCAGCGGCCGTGAAGCCGTACTCGGCCTCCGCGCGCACGGCGACGAGGTTGTTCTCGTACAGGGACACAAGTTCGCCGTTGATGGTGACGGACGCCTCCGTGGAGATATCCATCGTGATGCCGCCGACCGTGCCCCAGGCGGCCTTGGTCCAGTCGCCGGCAAAGCCGACGACCTTGTCATTGCCGACGTTCTCGTGCATGTACGTTGCGCGGCCAAGGACGGAGCCCGAGCGCAGGGCAGGCACGGCTCCGGTGTACGCCGCCTCAGCGAACAGCGGCTTGCCAGTCGTGTCCTTCGTGTTCAGAAGGTCGATCTCGAAACCGGTGTCGAACGCAAACCCGGTGACCTTCTTCTTCGGGGTGCCCTGCAGGTTGAGAGCCATCGCCTTGACGATGTCGTCGTAGGTGTTGGAGCCTGCGGCGGCGCCCAGAGTCAGAGTCTTGGTCGTCGTCGCGAGGGTGGTCTCAAACGGCGACGTGCCGGTGCCGTCGCCGCCCTTGTTGTGGAAAACGGCGAGGTCGAACGCTCGCGCGAACGCCTCTGCGAGTAGGATCTGCAGGGTCTCAGAGTAGCCGCCGGGGTTCGCGCGGATGACCTCCTGGGAGGCCACCGCAATGGCGGTGAGCTTCTCAGGCTTCATCTTCACAAGCCCGAGCCCGGCCTCGGTGGTGTGCTTCTTCGTGCCCTCAGCGGTCCAGTTCGCGGTCGGGCGAGACGTGACGACAGGGAAGGCCTGACCAGAGGCACCAAGGGGCACCTTGCGAATCAGGGACATTGCGGCGGAGCCCTTGGCGGCCTCATCGAAGATGGGGCCGGCGAGTTCCGGCTTGATAAAGCTGTTAAAATCTGCGAGCTTCTTTGCGGCGGTGATTGCCATTGTGGGGTGCTCCCTTCGAGCGTGAGTTGTGGGGGTGGGGTTGGGCTGCTAGATGTCAGCGCCCGCCGAGCGCCTCTGTCAACATGGCCGCGAGCGCGTCCGTTGTGGTCGCCGGCTCGGGCGCACCGCCCTGCGACGGGTCGGGGCGCATGGCCAGCGGCGCGGGAGACGCATCAGGTGCCGGGGCCGGTGCGGGGATCGCGGCGAGGAGCTTTTCGGCGGATGCTGTGAGCTCCTCAGTGGTGTTTCCCTGCAGGAAGTCGGCCAGTGCGTCAGGGACGCGCATCGTGTGGATGACTTCGGCGCGGGCGAGGCGGGTCTGTAGTTCCGCGACCTGTGCGGCGGCCTGTTCGGCGGCGACCGTGCCGGCGGTCTTGGTCTCGTCGAGGCTCACGGACAATGCTGCGACCTGAGCTTCGAGGTCCTTAACGCGTGCGTCGGCTACCTTGCGAGCGTCGCGCTCTGCACGCAGCGCCTTGACACCGCCTTCGTTGAGGGTCTCCTCAGCGGGGACCGCGTTGGTGTTGGTGTCCGGCGTCTGGTCGGGGGTGGGTTCGGTGGGCATGTGGTTTCCTTTCTCGAATCGCTCGAGGGTGCCGCCCGCGCCGTCGCGGCGCGAGTCGGTGGCTTAGCGGGAGGTGCGCAGGAGTGCGCGCATCCGGGTCAGTTCGCCGCCGGTCGCGGTGGCCGCGTAGTAGCGGGCCTCGACTTGGGCGGCGATCTCGGGGGTGAGGGTGTAGTCGGCGCCGCCGATGCGCGCGCCGCCGTGGCGTTCCTGCGCTCGAGGTGTCCATGGGTTCAGGCCGTTCAGCACGTCTTGCCAGTCGCGGGTGGCTATTGCGATGCGCTTTTCGGCGGCGGTCATCCGTCGGCCCTCATAGGTGGCCTCGTACTGGCCGCGAATCGTGCCGCCGCTGACCTGCCCGCGCCCGGTGATGTAGCCATGAGCGCGCAGGGCCTCGACGGCCTGCTCGCGGTTCGGGTTCAGGCGGTAGATCGTTTCCGGGGCCATACGCTTCTGCCCCTTGCGTAGGATCTGGCCCGCCCACCCGTGTTTGCTGGTGCCCTCCGTGGTGAAAGCGCCCCGGTACTTCATGCCGCGCCGTGCGTTCACGACCTGGTACATGTCGGCGCCGTCGCGGATTGCGCGGGCGCCTGCGTTCGTGAACACGTGGTTCTGCTCGGCCTCGCTCATGCGGTTGAACGCCTCGTACGGGTCATCGATCAGCCCCTGGGCGAACGCTTCGGCTTGGTCCGTGACCATGGTCGGCACGTGCGTGCAGTCGCACCTCGGATGCCGCAAAAACCCTTGATTCCAGCGGTAGAAACGCCCCGCGAGAATCACGCACCGAGCGCAGGACGGCGGATTCAGCATCCGCACGTAGCCGACGCGGGGCCTGGCGGCGATCTGCACGCCCGCCGCGCCACGGCCCGCGTCCGCAACCTCGGTGAGGACCATCATCGATAGCTGACGGCCACCAGCCGCAAGCGCTTGCGCGGGTTCCATGCCGCCGGCTATGAGTGTGCGGGCTGTGATCGCGGGGGAGCGGAGGAGGGTGTCGAGGCCTCGTCCGTCGGCGGCGAGGCCGGTGAACGCGTCGGGGTCGACGAGGCCGTCAGGTGGCGCCCATGCGTCTTGTTCGCCGAGCGCTAGTGCGCCGCTGACGAGTGCGCTGGACGCCGCTGTGCGCTGTGCGGTGGTAATGGCAGCGGCGACGGTGGGGATGCGCTCGGCCCAGGCTTCGCCGATCCAGTTGGGACCTAGTTTGCGCCACTGGCGTGTAGCTGTGGCCAGCGCGCGGGCCTCCTGGTCACGGACCAGCGCGTAGTGGTGGTCAACCGCGTTCGGGATCGTAGCCATGGGCCGTGTCCGTCTCGTCGATCAGCGCGGGCGTGGTCTTTTCCAGGAGGCGCAGGAGGTCGGGGTCTGTTTCCTCCTCGCGCAGGTAGGCGCGCTCGGTGGCCTTGCGGGCGTCGTCCCAGCCCAGCTCGTCCCATGCGCCCTCACGGCTAATCAGTGGCTTGCCGCCTGCGAGCTTCTGCAGGGCGTCGGCCTTCTGACTGAACGTCGGCGTCGCCGGGTCGTGCCAGGCAACATTCACGGCGCCCATGGGCACCGTGTGGCCCATGATGCGGGCGGCGATCGTAAGCGCGCGGGACAGGGCCGCGCCACACTCGGCGTTGACTCGCTCCACGCGCTTCACCAGCTTCGATTCCTCAGCGCGGATCGCGCCCTCAGCGGGCGGATTCGTGGTGATGAGGCCGAAATAGCGGGCCGGGAACCCGGTCAGGGATGCGGCGAGCTTCCCGTACAGCTCAATCGTGTTGTGGAAGTTGCTCAGCTCGCCGGGGGCGAGCTGCGTGACCTTCGCGCCCGCGTTCTGCAGGGCAACGAAGGGATTCAAGTAATTGGTCCAGGCGCTGGGGTCGGCGAAGTCAGAGCGTTTCGCGCCCATGATGATGCGCTTGGGGACCGCGTTCGTCTCCAGCGCGGCTTGCATCTGGGTGATCGCGCGGGCGGCGGCGTCCGTGACGCCCATGATGTCGTCCATCTCGCTATGCCCCGTGACCTCGCCCGTCATCTGACGGTTGAAAGACGGGATGACGGGGACGATGCCGAGGCCGTGCCGGTCGCGGTCGACGACCTGCCAGGTGCCGCCCACGGTTGCGTAGGTGGTGGTGGTGTCGGGCGTGTAGATCGTCGCGTACCGGGTTTGCGTGCCGTCGGGGGCCTGGTCGGTGACGATGCGCACGGCGTGCGTGATCGTCTTTCGACGGTAGTCGAACTTGACCGTCATTTGGCGGGGTGATTCCACGCAGACGATGGGGTAGTCGCCCTCATTGTCGCCGATACCGACGGACAGGTAAGCCCGTCCGTAAATCAGACGATCACGCTTCCACTTGCACAGCTCGGCCTCGAGGTCGTTCGCGTCGATCAGGGCGCGAAGATCCTCAGCGACTTCTGGATGCGACGGGACCATGATGCCGCGCACGTCCTGCCGCTCCTCGATGGTGTCAACGACCACGCGCGGCCAGTTCACGACCGTTTCGAGGGTGCGTAGCGACGGGGGCAGCGCCAGACCAAGGTGCTGCAAGGTCTGGCGGCCCTCGTAATAGGCGCGGTGCTTCCTGTCCGCCGGGGCCGTGGCGTTCAGCGCGTTCTCAGCGTCGGCCAGCAGGCGGGCTTCGTCGCGGGTGATCTGGTCAGTCATGCGTGTGTGTCCTTTACCATGCGAAGGAGATAGCGCCGCCGGGCTCCCAGCCTTCGGCGTGCTCATCCGCCGCGGCCTCGTGCGCCAGAATGTCGGCCATGAGGACGTCAATTTTCATGTGCTCGGCTGGCTTGCCGAGGATGAACTTGTCGCCAGGTTTGGCGACCTTTCGGGCGTGCAGAGCGCACAACTTCGCTGTCTCGTCCCTGGTGTGTGTAGTCAGGCCTTCGGCGAGATCCTCACGGAACCGCACCAGCGCCGCGAACATTCGTGTGATCGAGTTCGTAGGCCACTGCACGACCACATAATCGCCGTAGAGCTGTTCCCACTTGTCGATCTGCGTCTCCCAGTGGCGCGGGTCGCAGTAGAACCGCTGCACCGTGTAACGGTCCATGATCTCGGCGACCGCCGCGTCCACCTCACCGCGCGGGATGCGCCCTTCTGGCCACTCCTCGGGGTTCCACACGGTAGGCCGCTCATCGGGCCCGTACGTGGGAGTGAAGCGCAGGCCGTCGACGGTTTCGGCGCGGATCGCCGTCCAGTCACCCGACCGCGAGCCGTCGAAACCGAGCGCGATCTCGCAGCCCGGCTCAGGCTGCGTGTCCCTGGTCTGGCGACCCCACACCTTTTCGGTGAGATAGGAGCCCTTGCCCTGGACGAGCCGGTTCCCGAAGAAGCGCTCGGCCTGCGTCGGGTCGGTTTCCATGAGCTCGTCGACCTCAGCGTCAATCGCCTTGGGGTCCACCCACGGGGACGACGCGTACACGAATCTGTGGATCTTTGACCTGTCCGCCTTCTTCGTGTAATCCCAGTCCAGGGGCGGCTTTTCGTAGAACTTGAAGATGTCCCGCGCCCGGCTCTGGTACGCCTGTTGCGCGGCGCTGTCCTCCATGGGATCCCAGGGGTTCGTCAGCTCAATCGTGCGCCCCTGCATACCGGCGACCGCTCGGCGGATCGTCTGCCAGGTATTCAGCACACCCGACTGGGGCGTGTACAGGCCCGATTCGTCCGCGATCGCGCACGTGAAGGGCTGGCCGAGCTTCGAGCGCGCCGCCGACGTGACGGGCACGATCTTGCCCTCATTCGGCAAACGCACGAAGCCCTCGCGGACGCGCACGAAGTCCCCGAGCGGCCCGCTCTTAATCATGGCCTGCAACGGCTCGTAGACGTTCCTGGTCTGGTCCTCGGCGAAAGCCAGGAGCGCGATCAGACTCTTGTCACGGGGGCGGCCCATGGCCTCGCCCGGCTCGTACCAGTACTCCCACCCGCACCCGCAACCGTGATCGGCGCACCTGTACACGTCGCCGTCCTTCGCCCACCCGGCGAACATGGCCGGGCCGACGCCCTCCGCGAGCGCGACCGCCGCCGCGAGCGGCGACTTGCCCGACTTCTGCGGGCCCACCCACAGGCTACGGCGGTAGGTGAAGGGCTCCACGAGGCGGTGCGGGTCTGCGACGGCTTTCGCCTTGATGCGGTAGTGGTTGGCGTTGCAGTAGAGCTGCCAGCCGTTCAGCACGAGCGGCTGGTTGAAGTACACGCCGGAGGGGACGAGGCAGTGTGCCTCGATCCAATCCGAGATCAGGAAACCCAGCGTGTGATTCGGGTTGAAGTCGAGGGCGAGTGGGGGCGGCGCGTATTCGTCATGTGCCATTTGCGTCGCCGTCGACGACGGTCATGCCAGCGAGCCGGGCGCGGGAGGAGTGGCGGCGTGCCGGGCGGTCGGTGGTCTCGGCTTCGGCGGCGGGCTTGCCGGTCGTGATCTGCCACTGGTGCAGGGCGAGGCCCGAGGCGGTGAGGCCGATCTGGTCGGCCAGTCGCAGGAGCGCGGTCTTGTCGCCGGCCTTCGCGCCTTCTTCCTCACAGGTGACGGCCAGGCGCACCCACTGGGCGACGTTGTACGTCATCCAGGGCTGTTCGCGCCACACCTCGGACTGGGGCTGTCGCCAGGCCCACGCCCAGAGCTCGAGTTCACGCTTCCAACGCAGCTCAGTTGCCAACTTGCGGAAACGGCGCCCCCCGTTCGGCAGGGTCTCCCACAGCTGCATCGGGGGCATGGCGAACTCGGGGACGGGCGCGGTGGCGGGGACGCCTCCGAGCTGACGGAAGCTGATGCCGCGAGCGTCGCTGCGCCCTGAGTTGGGGTTGACGGGCGGCCCACTTCGAGCTCTGGCACCTCAGGACGGCATGGCTTCACTCCTCGCTGGCCGGCGTCGCGCCTGCCTGCTGGTCTACCCGGCGTCGCGCCGGGCGGCTTTTCGGTTGCGGGCGGAAGGTTTTGAACCCTCCGCACTGTTTACATCCCTCACCGGCGGTCTGACGTGGCCCCCGTCGGGGCCACCCCCCTGGGGGGTGTATGCGTCAGTCCGTTTCGGTTCGGTCGTATTTGTGCGCCGCTTTTCCGCCAGCGCTGCGATTGCAAAAAACGTGTTCTGGTCCGCGAATGATCGAACGATCTTCGTCATCATGACCAAGATCAAACGGTTCGCCTGCCTTGATGGGCTTACCACACCGCCAGCACACGGCCTGGCCGGCCTCCACGAGGCGGGCGGCCCGCGCGCGGGCGGCCCGGTAGTGGCGGTCATACCCGCGCGCGGTTGAGTAGCCTCGCTGCTGTTCGCGCTCGCGGTTGTGGGTTGGGCAGTACCTGGGGCCGGGATGGGGGATGAGGGCGGGGCATCCCGGGTGTGGGCAGCGGCGGCGGGACATGGTCTGTGTCCTCACGGTGCGGGTGTGGGAGCGGGTGTTGCGGTGTCGTGTCGCTCGCGTGGTTGTGTGCCCGTCGTTGGGCTTGGGTTCAGCGCTTGCTTGGCAGCTGCCTTGGTAGGTGCCACTGCATGTGCGGGGGGATGATACGCAAGACCCCCGACCTGGTAGATAGGTCGGGGGTCTTGGTATCGATCAGGAGGCAGGGTATCCGTGGCACACTACACCCGCTTCAAGTGTGACACTACCACACTTAGGGGGTATCTGCTACTCGGTATCCGCGCGTGCCGCCACCTGCGCGCGGTGGGCCTTCTGTAGTTTGGCAGTGGCTTTGACGGCGGAGGCCAGGTCACCGTCGATAGTTGCGTCCATGGTGTCGCGGCGTTCCATGAGTTTGACGACGACGCCGACGGTCTCGGGGTCGCCTTGGGAGGCGAGGGGCCAGAGTGCGGCGCTCATCTTGTCGAGGCGGCGGGCTTCGACGTCGGGGTCGTAGTCGCGGGGGTCTTGGCGCTTGCCGGCTTTGATGAGGGCTTTCACGTCCTTGACGGTGGTGTCGAGTATGTCGGCGATCTTGGCGACGCTTAGGCCGGCGGTGGCGAGGTCTAGGGCGCGCAGGGCGCGGTCATCGGTCATTGCGTCCCCCTTGCTTGGGCGATAGTTAGCGCTACGACGAGGGTAGCGGTAGCGATCTGGGCCGCGCCAAAGGCCTGGTCATTGCCCGCGATGTTGTCGCATCCATTCGCGGCTGTGAGGGCGGCTACCGTGATAAGCGGTGCGGCCTGGCATATTCGGGTGAAGCGTCCGCGCATTATGCTGTCTCCTTTCGCAGGAGAGCATATTGGGCTGCTCGTCGTGCGAGGCGCTCGACGACGATGCCGGGGAGTGGTTCGGGCACGTGGTTGATCTTGCATTTACGGCGCCACTCGATAGTGCCGTCGGCATGGACCCAGACGATGCCGATTGACGCGTCAATGACTGGGCTTGTCTCGATGAGACCGGCGGGGACGGCGTACAAGAATCGATGTGTGACACGCTTCCAGGGGCGAATCTTCGCCCACGTCTCGCGCCTGGCGTCGGCTCTACTGACCTTGATCTCGATAGCAGTGCGGATCTGCTTGTCGATCATGAGCGCGTCGATGCGGCGCCTCAGTGAGTCGTGCCCTTCTGGGTTGTTCAGGTTGGCGTAGGCGTATTCGTCCCTGATTTCCAGCTCGGGGACGATCGCCGCTGTCGGCCAGGCTTTGCGCAGGGCGTTGAGGATGTCGTCGGCGTTCATGCTGCCCCATCCTGTTCGCGGTCGAGGCGGTCGTGGACGGCGCGCACCTGGTAGAGGGGGCCGGGCTGGGTAGGCACGTGCCCTCGGTGTGCCCACTGCCTGAGTCGGTCGTGGGAGAGCGCGGGGAACGCGGCCGCGAGGGTCGCCCAGTCCACGTAGATGGCTGCGTTGCGGGTGTTTCGGAGCACGTCGTTGAGTGCGACTTTCCGTGTCATTTCCTGATCTTCCTTATCTTGGTACCAGCGGTCGCACCGCTCGCACGATCCGCGCTCGGGGATGCCGCTTGGTGTGGGGTCGGCGGTGATGGGACCCCCACAGTGGGGGCACGTTCCGATCACCTGGGGGGTGTGTCCCGTCGCGCGGGCGAGGATGCGCCACGTGTCGGTGATGGTGTCGGCGAGGGCCTCCCAGTCGGCGGCGTGGTCCTGCGCCCACGTGATTGTGCCGATCAGGTAGGGGAGCGTGGACCGACGGGCGGGCGCGGGCTCGCTGCGCTCATCTGCGAGCTGCACCGCCCACGGGTGGAGGACGTCGAGCACGCCGCGGCTGGTGCGGATGCCGGCGGGGCCGTCGTCGGTGGTGTCGAGGACAGCGGCGAGGTGGTAGGGGAGGCCCCCGCCGGTCCCGCTGTGGCCGACCGAGGTGGGGCGTGGTGAGTGCAAGCCGGTCGCGGTATGTGCAGCGTCGTCGAGCGCGGGAAGCCAGGCGGCGATCTGCGCGAGCATGCGCGTGGGCGTGGGCATTGGCGGGGGTCTCCCTTCCGATTTTAGAGGGGTGGGCTGTACATATTAAAACGGGGGATCGGCTGGCATGGGCTGGTTGGCCCACGGGCTGCCGCCGCCGGGCTGACCCGTGACGTTGCCAGGCGCGGGCGCTGGCCCGCGCTGCGCCTGGTACTGGCGGCGCGCGGCGGTCGAGCCCAGGAAGCGCGGGTTGAGCACCTCGAGGGCTTCATGACGCTGACCATCCCGGCCCGTGTACTCAACCTTGGCGATCACGCCACTGAGGCCAACCTGGTCGCCCTTCCGGCATGTCTCGGCGATCCACGAGTGGCGTTCGCCCCACAGGGCGGCGCGCACCCACAGGGGGGCTCCCGCGTCCTCCCACTCGCCCGTGGGCTTACCGTCCGGGCCTCGGCGCTGCCTGCGCGGCGTCGCGCAGATCCGCAGCTCGGTGACTTGCTGGCCGCCCTGGGTCCACCGCACTTCGGGGTCGGCGCCCAGGTTGCCGCTGACGGTTGCTTCGATTGCCATGATTGATGTGTCCTTTTCGTTGATTTAACGCCGATTGTCGGGCGTGTGCTGGTTGGTGTGGGCCGCGAGCGCGTTTATTGTCTGCCCGGTCGATTCGCTGTGCGGCGTTTTGCGGGCCTCCCAGCACCTCGGGTGGGTGTGGGTACTGCCGGGGGGCTGTTCGCCTGTCAGCGGCCCGCGCTGGGTGCTTGTTGGGGGGTTGCTGCGTTGAGCATGGCCTGCCAGTCGGCGGGCGGGGGCGCTGATGGCAGTTCGCGGCGCTCGCGGGGGGTGCGTTGGATTGCGTGCCAGGCGCGGGCGTCGGCCTGGGTGGCGTCGCATCCGGCTTTGATGGCGCGGATCTGGGCTCGTTGCCAGGCGATCCAGTCACCGGGGGTGTCTGCGAGCTCGTCGGGCGGCCCGGGCAGGCCCATGCGCTCAGCGCTTTCGAGCCTGGCCTTGCCGAGGGCGCGCCAGCGGCGGTTGATGTCCGCCGGCATGATCCAGGCGCGTTCGTCGCGGTAGTGCTCGCCCACGAGGCGCAGGGCGTCCTGCAGGGGCATGTCCGGGTCGAGGGCTTCGGCCCAGGCGAGCGCGGCTGCCTGCGTGGCTTGCCGGTTGTCGTACGCGGCGGCCTTGGCGAGGACCTTGGCGGCCTCCTGGGCGTTCATGCGGCGCCTCCTTCGATGGCTACGAGCGTGGGCTGGCTGGGCTGATGGTTGGGGTCGAGGCTGTCGGCGAGGGCGAGCCAGTCGCCGACACGGTCGTCGGTCGTCGCACGCGGAGCCTGGACTCGGCGCGGCTGCGTGTGCTGTTCCTGGCACCTGCGCGCCCAGTTACGCCACGTCGCCGCCCAGTCGGTCTTGCGGCCCTTCGCGCCGGGCTGCGCGGTCCAGTAATCGCGGAACCGTTCGACCTCGAGGCTGGTTGCGGCAGTGGGCGCGTTGGCGCGGGTCCAGTCCGCGAGGGCTTGGTCGGGCTGCCACCCGTCAGGGATGCGCGTCCCTCGGGCTTTCGATGACGTCGAGGGCTTCGAGGCTTCGATGATGTCAGCGCTCGCGGTTGCCGGTGCCGCGTCAGCGGCGACGGTCACGAGCTCGGCGCTCGCGGTCTCAGCGGGTTCGGTTTCGCGGGGGGGCCTAACGGGGGGTTTCCCTGTTCCCTGTTCCCTGTTCCCTGTTCCCTGTTCCGGGAGTGAGCCTTCAGTGAGTGTGCAGTGAGGACTCACTGAAGGCTCAGTGAGTGTGCAGTTTTCGGCGTTGTATTGCGGAAAACGCGGTTTTGACGGTCGGTTGATTTTCTGGTGCTTGTCCCAGCTGTTTACCTGCAGATATTTGCGGCCGTCGGGGCCCTCATATCGGGTGATTAGACCCTGCTGTGAGAGGCGCATGAGGCCTCCGTGAGTCCTCACTGAGGCCTCAGTGAATGTGTCGAGAGGGTACAGGTCACACTGGATGAGTTGGGGTTCGTCGCGGCCCACGCCGTTGTCCTCGACGTACGACCACAGGCCGATGAATAACAGCCGGTCCTCAATACTTAGTGCTGCTATATCCTCGCTGCGCCAAAATTCGGGTTTGATGGTTCGGATGCGCACGGCTGTTACCTCCTGTCCTTGGTCTTTGCGGCTGGTGGCTGCGTGTAGTAGGTGATTTCTGTGACGGCCTGGTAGCCCTGCTCCACTGTCTCGATGGTGAGCACGCGGGCAGTGTCAGGTAGGCCGGTAATCGCCTTGGCGAGCTGTTCGGGGTCGATTCCGAACGAGGCGTTGAAACGTATGGTTCTGTGTCTGATGCGCCTGGGCATTACTGGGCCTCCCACGGCATTACAGTGGTGTAGTAGATAGCGACGCGTCGCGTTGGAATCGGCCCATCTTCTTCGATGATGCGCATTTCGACGATGTCTGAGTAGACGGGCATTTCGTCGAGCATCCGTTGCACGGTTTCCGGGAGGATCGGCTTGTCGTCGGTGAGGGTGAACGTCACATACATGGTCGGTTTGCGTTTGCGTGCCATGTCATGGCCTCCCGTATCGGTCGAGCACGGGGTTTGACACGTAGGTAATCGTGAGCGTGCGCATCACAGCCTGGTCCGTTGTGCCCGGCTTTGTTGTCACTGTGTCAGAGACCGACAAATCAGCGATAAGTGCGCTGTCAGGCAGTGCGGTGGTTAGGCTATCGATGAGGTCGCGTTTATCCAGCGCGTCCCGGTACATCCAGGAGAGCTTCACGGTGTGGATGGTCTGCGCTTCGATCCTCCCCATGTCAGTCTCCGCTCTCAATGGGTTCGCGGTAGGTAATGACGAGGCGGCGGGTGCGATGCCGGCGGCGGGGTAGTAGGTGATGGTGAACTGGCCTCGGGCGTATCGCTTCATTTTGTGGTCTCCTGTTCCTGAATTATGAGGGTCACCGTGTGGGTGCCCTTTGGGGCTTTCTGTGGGTTGCGGGTGAAGGCGACGCTCGGGATATGCAGATGGTCGTCGTCCCAGACTCGGGTGTCGACCAGGCCGTCGATGATCGCCTTCACCGTGGGCGCCGCGTTCGCTGGGTCCGCTCGAGTGGCCGTCGGGTAGCCGATCACGGCGGTGACCGTGGACGCGCCCAAGCGTTGGCCCGCTGCGCCGGTGATGCGCGCTTCGCTGGCGGCGAGGGCTCGCAGCATCCGTGTGCGTCGCATCCTGGTTGACCAGTGGAGGCGTTGGTTGGCGGTGAGCCATAGGGCGGGGTGCAGGGTGAGGGCGAGGCGGATCATGACGCGAGGGCTGTCGCTACGGCGTGGGCGGCCTGCAGGGGCACGGTCCCGGTCTGCAGGAGGGTCATCCGCTGGTCGCGGGTGAGGGGCAGGCTCGGCGTGCTCACGTAGCCGACAGGGAGGCCCATCATCCATTCGATGAAGACGAGCGATAGATCTCTAACGATTTCGGGAGTAGGTGGCGTGAGTAGGGGGTATGGGTATGGTTCGCCGGTGACCTTCTCCCAGTGTTCGAGGCTGCTCGTGAGGGCTTTGTCTGGGCGGCCTTCAAGGTCGTCGCTCGCCCACTGACGCGCGGTTTTGAGCAGGAGCGCGTCGTCAACGGCGGGCGTTGGCCAGAGCGGGCTAAACGAGCGGTCCGCTTCCAGGTACGCAGTATTCACTGCAGGCGAGTCGCAGTCTTTGCGGACAGCGGTCACGTACACGCGGGGGCGCACGTGCGGGGCCCCCACGTCGCACGCTCTGACAGCTCCCCAGTTTGCGCGGTAGCCGCGCTCGGCCAGGTAGTCGCAGATATGGCGTGCTTCGTCTCGCGGGTACCTGACCTCGGCGACGATCATGGGGGGCTTGTAGCCGCCGTCGATCAGGAACCGGGCGGTGGGGTAGAAGCCATTGAATCCGTTGACGGTGAGGACATCCACCATCGGCGGCGGCGCATCGATGACGATGTGCGCGCCCGCGTACGGGTGGTGGTACTTCATGATCGTGCGGCCTGCGCAGGTGAGGGTCTGGCCGGGGTGCGCGTGCCAGGCGAGCGTCGCGCCGCCCAGCGCGGCGGCCACGCCGATAGGGAGGCCACCGTAACCGGGATTAATAGCACCGATGGTCAGTTCTGTGTTCATCGATCGCTCCTGTTCTTTGGCGCGTCGGCGGCGGCGACCTCGGCGGCGACCTTGATATGCATGGGGCTGCGCTCATCCGGCGAGAAAACGACCAGGCTGCCTGCCTGCGCGATCCACCTGTAGCCGCAACAACCAGTCAGCCAATAGCCGGGGTTGTTAACTGCGACGGCGATTTCACCGTTCTCATTGGTGACGGTCACGGCGAGGCCCCACGCTTTCAGGGCTTTTGTGTCGGCCTCGGGGTCGCCGGTGAGCCTGTAGGCGTAGAAATTCATGCGAGGTCCTCCTCGCTGATCGGCGCGCCGGGCTTCGTGTACCAGGCGCGGAAGTCATCAGGAATGCGGACCGAGAGCCTCATGCTTCCGGGACGAGCGAAGACCATGTCCCCCTCGAACGCCCAGATCATGTAATTGTTCTCGAGCAACACCACTTTGCCCTCTGGCGTGAAATCCACGCTCTTTCGTGCTCGTCGGGCGATCTCGTCTGCGTTGTCGCGCGTGAGGCGCACTGCCTGCACCACGACGCGCTCCTGGTACTCACGTACCCTGTCAAGTCCTTTGAACGGGTCGAATGTTGTCATTGCGTGTCCTCCTCGGTGATGAGTGCGAGCTGCGTGGGAGCCCTGTCCCACATCCGGTAGTAAGGGTTGTCCCACTCGGCCAAGCCGCGGGGGTTCGCTTCCTCGAGCAGCACGTCCGCGTGGCACGGCTGGTCTGGGGGGCACCAGCACGCGAGGTCGAGGCCCCACAGGCGTTGGCACGCCTCACCGACGATGCGGCCCTCCCTGGTGTGCGCGATCCACTCGCGGAAGCGCTCGACTGCCTCCTCGGGCGTGGCGACGACCATGGGGTCACCGGCGCCGAGTTCGCGGCGTGTGCGGGCCACGCGGTAGGGGTTGCCGTACAGGCTGCCCCTCCCCACGTAGATGGTGTGGGCTGGCATGCGCCAGCCGCGCGTGCGCTTGCGTTGGATACGGATCGGCATCCTCATGAGCGCGCCTCCCCCGTCTGGGTATCGGCAAGCCGGCGGCGCTCCAAGTAGCGGTCGGCGGCCTCGTCGGTGGAGTAGCGCGCCCATTCGAGGATGTCCTCGGCGGTGACCCCGTCCTCCCACGGTGCAAATCCAGCGTCGCCCATGCACAGGGACGCGCATTCATCACAGTCATCGCAAACAATCGTGGTGACAATCGTCCCCATGTCGGGCACCTCTGTGCGGTCATACTTAACACCCCGGGGGATGCGGGCACCGCACATGCTGCAGGTGACATGCCCACGGCTGCAGGGCCGTGTCCTACGGAGGATGTCAAACATCTGCTTCCCTTTCGTTGATGAGGAACCCGACCGCGAGCGCGGCCTGTTGCGGGACGACGCCGTTGCCGAGCATCCGTAGTTGTCGTTCTCGGCTTAGGTTGAGGTCGGGGCCGGTGACGTGCCCGTCTGGAATCCCCATAAGCCACTCCACGAACCTGGTGGAGAGCTGGGATTTTCCGCCCGGGCGGCGTGAGGGCGTCGAAGGAGCTGGGGCTGCCCTGCCCGTGATCTGCTCCCATCGGGCGATCGCGGCCGCGTAGGGTCCGAAGTGGGTGAGGTCGCTGCTGGTTGCGACCTCGTGGAGGTTCGGCCCGTACCCGGCGGACGAGCGGGGCGCGTTCGTCGCCTGCGGTGTCGGGAGTAGTCCCCCGGTGGGGAGGAGTTGCACGGCTTGGGTGAGGCTGTGGCCTGTTCCCTCTGGGTGGCGCCCCGCTTTGTGGTCCGACGCGGTTGGCGTCGGGATCAGAGCGCCGAGACCTGATCCTGCAGGGTCACGGAGTGGCCGCCTGCGCGGCGTTTCTCCGGGTCCTGCGGCCCCCCGCACGTCCCAAGGTTGGCCGTGGGGGTGGCCAACAAGGAAGAGGCGGGCGCGCTGGTGGGGGGCTCCTGCTTCGGAAGCTCGCACAACACACCATTGCGTGTCATACCCGAGGCTGGCCAGGTCGCCGACCACACGGCCGGCAGCCCTGAGAGCAGGTCGAGCTGCTCCGTCTCCCAGCAGTCTCGGCTCGCGTTCCACCTCACTGTAGGCTCCACTGCTCAAAGCTCCTTGTACGTTCTCCCACACGACGAGGCGCGGGCGGATGGTTTCGACGGCGGCGGCCATTGCCGCCCATAGGCCCGAGCGTGTGCCCGTGGCCATGCCTGCGCGCTTGCCGGCGAGGCTCAGATCCTGACATGGGCTGCCGCCGCAAATGATGTCGACTGGCTCCACGTCGGCCCAGTCAATCTGTGTGATGTCGCCCAGGTTGGGGGTGTCAGGCCATCGCGTGGCGGCCAGCTTGCACGGCCCCGGTTCCACGTCGCTGGTCCAGGCGACCTGCGCGTCGGGGTCTAGGGCCATGGCGACGCCCATGTCTAGGCCCCCGTAGCCGGTGAACAATGATCCGATGGTGGTCATTGTTCGTCGCTTTCAGTGGGGAGGGCGGCGGCAAGGTAGAAGTGGATGGTGCGCACGCGTTGCGCGGCGTCTGGGTTGTTGCTGAGGTCTTTCTGTAGCTTGTCAAGCGCAGATAGCGACTGAGAGACCACTGTATTGACCCTACGTTCGTAGCATTGCGTCCTCCCTATGTAGAGGCGAAACATCTCAGACAATTCATTGAATGCCTGGTCGCCGGTCTTCCCTTCGATAGTCGTCATTGTTCGTCCCCTTCAGATCCGCGGCGGGCGGCGTCCATTTGGATGTTGCAGGTGAAGATGTCAAGAACGGTTATCATTTCGTCGAAGTCTGCGTGCAATCCCGCCTCGTTGGCGAGGTCGCGCGCTTCCCTCAGTGACTCTTTTGCGTCAAGCAAAAGAGTCACGACCTCGTCGTATTCCTCGCTCATTTCGCCTCCTCACCGGCGTCTTCCTCGGTGATGCGGGCGCCGAACGCCGCGTCCACGAGGCGCGTGGCGATCGCGTCGATACCCCGCTCAACGTGAGATGCGGTCAACGTTTCGCCCGCTTTGATGACCTTGACAAGGAGCGCACGCAAGGTACTCAGGTCCGCCGCTGCGACGACAGCGGCGTTCTGGACCTCCCGGTACCGGGCGAGGACGAACGCGAGATCCGCTGCCGCGTTCTGCTCGAACACCTCGACCGCCTGCGCGTATTCCTTCGCGGCAACTTGAGGGTCCAACCCCGCGTAGCCGCGACCCGCAAACTGCAGGTCACGCAGGCGCTCCTCCACCTGCCTGATCGTTCTGGTCATTTTGTTTCCTCCTCCAGTGCGCCGGTCGCAGGGCGGGCGACCGGCAGTAAGACGTGGATCCGTCGGCTTGAGTGCTTGACGACCACCGTCGGAGTAGCCGTGCAGATGAATCCGTTGATCTCGGCTTCCAGGACTACGTCCTGCATGGCCATGCAGACCAGGTGCGGGATCGGTGCCCCGCCTTCCGGGTCGTAGTGATCGAACGTCACGTTGCGCTCGATCATGGTGGCGCCCGCCGTGGGCGAGGAAGACATACGCTTGGTGATCCCCTCAAGGGTCTTCGCCTGGGCGAGCCCACGTATCTGAACCCACACGAGCACTGCCATGGCGGCCACCATCACGATCAGCGCGGCAAGGACTGGCGCGTTCACTTCGCACCACTCCCATGTGGCCCCGACATGAGGTCTTTCTCCCAGTACCAGACCTCGGCGGCGACAACCGCCGTGACGATCAGTTGATGCACGTGCTCGCTCACGTGCGGTCGGTTCTCGTACATGACGCGGGCGCGCCTGGCGGCGATAGACACGGTATCCGTCACCGTTTTCATGCTGCGTCGCCTCCGTCCGGGTCGTCTCCGTAGTCGAAGAATGAGGTCTGTTCGTCGTCGATGACCTCGACTTCGGGCGCTGCCTCGACCGAGGACGCCGCCGGCTTGCCGTCGTTGTAGATGGCGATCAGCTCGGCGTGGAGCTGGTCGGCCTGATCGTCGGCCAGGGCGTTGACGGCGACGATCTGCCCGAGGACACGCTTGCACAGGGCGGCGTACGCTTCCTGCGTGAAGCTGAGGGTTTCGAGGCCCTTAGCGACGCCTGCTTGCCTGGGCGTGAGCGGTCGATCGGGCTGGGGTGAGGCTGGCCGCGCCGCGCGAGACGCCTGCGGAGGCGCAGTAGGAGCGGGCGCCGGGTGGGTGTCGGCGTGGACGATCTCGGCCTCAACGATGTCACCCGTGTCGGTGACAGTCGTGTTGAAGTCCTCCGGGGTGTAGATCATCCCCATGAGGGTTTCCGAGGCGCCCTGGCGGGCGACTTCACTGATCGCCCTCGCGCGAAGCATCTGCGTCGGATACTGGGACCAGGGGCCTTTCTGCCCCCACAGGCCCGCACGTGTGGCCTTCTCACGGTCCCAGGTGACCGTGTACTTGAAGTCGGGATCATCCCGACGAATCAACGTCACGGTCACGGACTCGGGTCCGTTTTCGGTGACGCGGAGCTTGTGGCCCGCTCCTCGGATCACGGCGGCCATGAGGTCAGACGACAGCGTCGCCTTCCCCTTGACGACCGTGATGGATTGAAGGGCTTGGAGTGGCTCGAGGCCGAGCGCAATGCCGGTCTCGGCGGCAATGAAGGCGTTTGCGGCGTTCCCCCGGTAAATGTCGGGGACGATGCCGGCTGCGGCGATACGCTGCACATATTCGACGCGCTGATCGAGCGGCGCGGCTGCGTAGGAGAACCCCACGGCCCTCCCCGTCTGTGCTGCGACTAGTTCGTTACTCATCGTTATTCCTTTACAGGTCGAAAGTCAGGGGGTAGAGCCCCCAGTCGTTGATCTCGTTCTGCACGTCGTACGCGCAGTCCGGGCAGACGTTGTGGGGGGGGTCCACAGGCATCCCGCACATGCGGCACTCGTTCATGCCCGCCTCCTCGATGCGCTCACCGCGCGGCGGCGCTTGACCTCGTCGGGGTTCCAGGAGAGCCAGATGTGAAAGCCCCCTGCGCCGTCAGACCTTGAGTCGACGATCCAGAAGGTGCCCTTCGTGTTCAGGATGTGCGCGTAGGCGCGCAGCGTGTCAACGGCGCGTTGGGGCCAGCCGCCGGTGTCGCTCTCCTCGTTCGGGATGAGGAACGTCTCGCACGGGTGAGTCTGAATGTGACGCCGCTCGGCGTGCGTCGTGACGCGCAGGAACAAGGGGGCGTGGGCGCCGACCTGCGTTTTGTTAGGGATCGCGGCTTTTCGGATCGTCACGCTGCTTCGCCTTCCTGCGTGTCTTCGCGGCCAGCAATGGCGGTGCCGACGGCGATACCGCAGGTGGTGGGGATGAGGGCGAGGAGGCCGGCGGCGAGGTTGCGTTCGTAGCAGGCGAGGAGCATGGCGAGGACGCCGTTGGTTACGGATATGACGGCGACCAGGTGGTAGATGGTTGCGGCTGTCTTGGTGTATGCGGGCACGTAGCGCATGGTTATTTGTCCTTTGGTTGATTAGGGTGGTGGGGGCCGCCGGGCTGCCAGCGGGACGGCCCCCACACGGGCGGGGTTAGGCGACGGGCGGCTGGGCGGGCAACGTTGCGGCGACCATCCGTGCGACGGCTTCGTGCGCGTCAATGGCGTCAAGCGTCCTGCAGATTTCATCGATGATCTTCGTCATCGTCTCGCGCTCACGGTTGAGCATATTCATGGCTGCGCGCCCAGCCAGGGAAGTGTGAAGGCCCTTGACTTTCTGGCGGTCGACCTCGGCGGCGCTTCTTTCCTGATCCAGGAAGGCGCGCAGCCACCCGAGGTCGTCGCGGGTGAGTTCAAGCGGGATGAGCCGGTTTTGATTGTTGGTGTCCATCGTTACTGGTCCGTTTCGTTATCGGGGGTGGTCAGGGCGCGGATGCACTCGGGCATGAGCGCCCAGGCGAGGCGGTGTCGGAGGCCGTGCCAGCCGTGGGGGCCGTTGCGCAGCTGGTCAATGTCGTCGGCGTACTTGGCGGGGATGCGCATCTCGGTCACTTGTCCGCCTCCTGAGCGTCGTTGACGAGGGAGATCAGACCCCAGATGACATCGACTGTGAGACCGAGCGCGGCTTGAACGCGCTGGCTGGCCGCCCTGTCCACATCTTTCGTGTCGAGGAGCTTCAAGCTGTCGCAAAATCGAACGAGTTCGTGATGAAGAGCGGCTCGTAGAACCCGCTCTTGATTGCGGTTGAGGGTGGTACCGTTGATCTGCACGATCTTGTCCTTTCTGTGGGGGTCGTGCGTGGGTCTCGCGGGGTGGCAGCCTCGCGGGGCCCGATGTTGTGGAGTTACGCGGCCTGTCGGGCTGCGCGTGTGGCGGCGGCCTTGCGGGCTGCCTGGCTGCGTTGACTGCGTGCGGTGATCCTGCCTTCGGCGGGGGCTGCTGCGTGCCGGGCTTGGTAGGCCTGCAGGGCGTCGGCGGGGATGCGCCAGCCTGCGCGGCCTTTCTCGTTCCACGCAGCGATCTGGCCGTCGCGGATGCGGCGGCGCACGGCGGCGGGGGACAGCCGGAGCATCTCGGCGGCCTCGGCGAGGGTGAGGATCTGAGTCACGCGGCCTCCTCTGTGCGGGCTTCGGCGTCTGCCATGAAACGGCTCGGGGTCTCGTACCCGAGTGCGGCGCTGATGGTTGCGATCTCGCCTAGCGTGAAGTCGCTCTCACCTGAGAGTTTGCGTGCAAGCGTTGTGCGTGAAAGTCCGACCTGCTTGGCGAACGCGCGGATCGAGATCCCGTCGTTGCCGATCCGCGTTTTCAGTTCTGTTTGCACTGTGTTCATTGTGTCCCTCCTTTCCGGGGGCGGCCCACTAGTGGGCCACATGTGGTAACCATAGCGGCCCATAAGTGGGCCAGTCAAGTGGAAGCGCGAAAGTGCTGACGTAATGTCCCTACCAGGTGGCCCGTTTCTGGTCCATAATTGGGCACATGAGTGTCACAGCATTTGAGCCCCACGACTTCGAGCAGGCTGTTGCCGCCGCTCTACGGGCCGAAATGAGCCGACAGGGTATGTCGCAGCGAACCCTTGCAACCCGGTCGGGCGTTTCGCGCTCGCGGCTGATGCGAGTTCTTGCTGAGGATGGGCAAGCAGCGCCCATGACGGTCACAGTGCTAGAGGCTTTGTGTCGCGCGCTCGGCGTGTCAATGACGCGGATACTCGCTGACGCTGAAAATGTGCTCACGACCGGGCGATCGTAAAAACAGACCCCACCAGGACGTTACACTGGTGGGGTCTCGCGCATTTAGAACGCCCGTGTGCGCGGGCAAACCCAGGGGGCCGACCCTGGTTCAATATGTGTGCGCTTGAAGCGAGCATATCACGGCGGCCCACTAGTGGGTCAGGTGAGAGACAAAAGCCACCCCCGCGCCGTGAGAGGCCCAGTCAACGGCGGGGGTGTGGAGTCTGCGCATTGGTGCCCGCGCATGGGCCGGGGCTACGCGGCGAACCGCGCTACTCCTAAGTGGCTAGGTCGCACCCCGCGTCGGGCCGGGGCATGCAGTGCCTAACCACGGTATGGCCCCGGTCATTTGTGCATGAAAACAGAGGCCAGACCGGGGATCTATTACCCCTAATCTACCTCGGCGCGCCCACAACTGCGTCCCCATACGGGGGGTGTGCGCGAGGCAAGGTGTCAAGACAACCAGCCGCGAGCGCGAAACGCCCGACCGCGATTTTTGGTGCGTGTCACGTGACACGCGCGCAACGTCACGCAAGGGTGTTCTAAGCCCATTCAAGGCCAGGTAGAAAAAGCGACTTTTCGGCGGAAAATCAAGACCTTTCCCTACCCTCGCACCGCAAACCCCGAAACACCCTGCGGGGGGTTCGATTCCCCCCATCTCCACAGATTCCCACCAATCGTTGCAATTGCAGCGATATGTGCCTCGAATGGGTACGCGGTGGGTGCAACAAAACGGCGCCGGCCATTGGAAGGTTTTGCTTCCGATGGTCGGCGCCTGCTTGTTAGTGACTCAGATGTCGGACGTGATCTCGCTCGGAGGGTCTGGGACGAACCGGAGCGTCGTTCCATTCGGGAGCGTCAAGAGAAGATCCTCGATGATGCGCTGGAGCTTATGGCCCCAGCCGAGCGCCGCTCGGTAGCGAGCCCGCGTCTGGTCGAGGTCGAGTGTTGCCGCCTCCAGGTCCTTCTCGAGGCGATCGACCTTGACGATCAACCGCTCGAGTTCCGTTTTCATCGCGTCGAACGCCAGTGTGAGCTCCGCGAGACGGGAGTATTCGTGCCTGACGCGGCGCTGCGACCACCCGCTGATGAGGTTGCCGCAGACGATCCCCACCAGTCCGATCAGCGCTTAGCCGACGACGTTATCGAGTTGGACCCACGGCACCGCCGCTCTCCTGACTGCGCATCCCGGTCTCGCCCTCGATGTTGGCGCGAGTCTTGCCGTCAGGCGTCATAACCCCCACCCATTCGAGAAGATTCACACCGCCGATTCGGATTCTGTCGAGCACCTGGTTGACCGCCCACGCCGTCCCGAGGAACGAAGTTCACCAGCGAAGAAGGTAAAGAGATGCGCCCCAGCGGTTGCAACGCGGGGGCGCGAGAGCAGGCGATAGAATTGCTCGTGAGTAAGGGTATCACGTCTCGTCGGCCTTTATGGTTGTGGCGATCGTTGATCGGTGCGCTGGTTAAGGCCTGGCAGCGCCGCGCTCAGACACAATGCCAGTCCTGAGCGACCGAGCATACGCCCATAACGGGCAGTGTTCATGCGCCCAGCGCAAAAGGACTCCCGCGAGCGCCTATGTGAGTCTCGCCGGAGTTTGGTGTGGGGTGGGTCATCGTGAGGTAGTTGAGAGTGTCGCTCGTCTAGCGGCGAGGTTGATTACCTCGGCGCCCTGCTGCCGGTGGGCTGTGTTGGAGTTGGTGCCTATCCAAGCGGCGATAAGCGTGGTGGGCACGCCTGTTGCTTCGCTGATTCGTTTGAAAGGGGTGCCCGGCCAGGCGCGTTCGACTGCCTGCGCGAGGAGCGAGGGTCTTTCGGCGGGGACGTCAACAGGTTCGTTGAGGCGCCAGCCGCGCGCGTTGATCTGTCCGTACATGCTCTTCGCGCGTCCGGGCGAGATCAGGTGTAGCCCTTCGGCGCGTTTCACGATGGCCATGAGTGACGCCCCGAATCGTGCTTTGAGGCGCATGTAATCGGGAATCGTCGACCGCTCGCCAATTGACGCGCGCATGGGGGTTGCCGGCAGGAGGAGCGCTCCCGCGAATTCGAAGGCCATGCGTTCACGTGGCGACCTCGCACGAGGAGGGGTTACCAGGTCGCGGTCGAAGAGCAGGTGAGCGAGTTCGTGGGCGATCGTCATACGCTGTACGTCGCCCCGCTCGGGTCCCAAGGTTGCTATCACGGGCCGATTCTCACTGGCAGAGGGGCGCGATATGCCCGCCATTGTCGTTCCATAGGAACGTTGTGGGTCCAGGTTTGCGACGACCGCAACACCCATACGCTCCACCATGCGAGTCATCGATGCGACCGGGGCGTCCGCTCCTAATCCTGCGGCCTCGCGGACCGCCGTGGCTGCGTCGTCCGCATCCATGTCCAGAACGTCGGGAGGCGTGAACGGATAGTATCCCGAACGCTGCGACGCTGCGCGCCACAGATCCCCCGCAAGCTGCGCGAGCGCCCCGATCCTACGCTCCTCAAAGGCTCTCGTTGACGCCTTCTTGCGGAACGTCACCGCAGCAGCATCTGATAGACGCGGCGCGCGCGCAAAGAACGAGAGGGGAACGGTGAATTCAGTGGCGAGCCGAACAGCCAGGTCCTCGGAAAGTGGTGATACGCCGTGGATTACCTTCGAGACAGCTCCCTGCGATACTCCAAGGCGCTCGGCTGCCTGTGCCTGCGTTATCCCCTCCAGGTCAAGGAGAACCCCCAGGCGCCCACCGTAGTAGTTAGCCTGCGAAGCCATGTCCCTCAGCCTCGTCGGCGTCGATCTGCGCGAAGAAATCCTCCTGCGTGTCCTCTTGTGCATCAGTGAACCGCAAAGACTTGAACCAATTGAGGTCCTCGCTCAGGGGAATGCTCGCATCGATCGGAGTCTTCCCCAGGTACCTACCCGGTCCCTTGGGGTGAACCAGGCGCAGGGTGAAACCGTCATCCGCGCGGCCAGGGGTGTTGTAGTCCCACAGAAGCAGAAGGTTCAACTGAGGTATCGGGCTGTCGACCTCAAGGAGAGAGGGCTGCCAAAAGGCCTGTCGTGCCCCATTCCTGCCCGCAGCCGGAACCCCGCCGGGGAAAACAGCCGGCGACTCCTTCAAGAATCGCGCAGTAACATCGTCCGATTCTATGATCAGTTGCGCCATCTGCTGCGGCCTACCGGCAACGCGCCACCCCGGAGGCAGAATCTCATCGGCCATCAGGAACTCACGCAGACTCGCGCGCGCGACGAGCGGACGCAGCGCAGGGTATCTCTCGTGCGCGAGGCCGCGCATACGCGAATCGGCGTCCTGAAGCGCTGCCCCATGCGCGGCCCACATGGCAGGGGAGAGAGCTTCGGCTGCGTGCTGGATAACTGCAATCATGTCCTTTTCGGGCATAACACTCCTCCTTGTGCCTACGGGGAATATTATGCGTTAAAAAAACATGTTCCGCCATGGGGCGATACCCCCCTCTTCGCCTCCTCGAGGACGACGCTTGACGCTCGGCCATTCTTGCTACCATCTCGCGTTCAAAGTCATCGTCTGCGCGTTGATAACGTGTGGCCATGTCTGGGTCGGACCAGTCGTCGTGGGTCATGAGTGCTCGCGTTGTGGCGCCCGCCTGGCGGTCGCGAGTGGACGAGCAGCGGTGCAGGTCGCGTCGACCACCAAAGTCCCCGTCGGAATCCGAATACCTGTGGGTGCTGTACGGTGGAGGCGTCTCCTCCGCGAGCGCGGCGACTTGGGCGGGGAGTAGAGGACCTTCGAGACTGTGTGTGCCTCTCGTGCGGCGCCCTTGATGCGGAGTGGGTTTGAGGCCGGTAGGACGCGGTCGTCCTTTCGAGGTCATCTGGCCGTGCCTCTGCCCACTCGGCGACGGAGTCCCCCGAGTGACTGCTGGAGGGCTTGTTCGGCCTCGCGCGCTGCGACGATGTCTGGAGGCTCCCATGTCCCCGCGGCGATTGCCGATTGTTGGGCGCAGAGTTACCATTGCCTCCTGATACCCCTGGGGGTATTATCAATCGTGTCGCGGCGGGCACGTCTCGCCGTCGGAGACAGAAATAGAAAGTGAGTGGAACGTGCGAGTAGTGGTCGTCGGAGGCGTCGCCGGTGGCATGAGCGCGGCTGCGCGCCTGCGCAGGCGCGACGAGGCCGCGGACATCATCGTCCTGGAGCGCGGAAGCCACGTGTCTTTCGCCAACTGTGGCCTCCCGTACTACGTCGGCGGCGAGATCGACGACCCCGCCAAACTCCTCCTCCACACCCCGCAATCCCTCAAGGCAGCCCTCAACC
>ERZ773042.234-NODE-234-length-42157-cov-77.225642_pt1 | contig 42157 bp, 50 predicted proteins | sample MGYA00511664_ERZ773042 | MGnify/ENA primary metagenome ERZ773042 (study PRJEB29015, sample SAMEA2737984) | human oral metagenome | biome: human oral; feature: human-associated habitat; material: dental | place: China | collected 2036 ... | reverse complement strand
TCAAAGCCAAAAAATCTTCAGCCGTAAACCAATTAGCAACATCCTTCATATAACCGCCCGGAAAGCCGCCAAGTGCTGGAATTTCCCAGCTGCTATCGTTAACAACAACCGGCTGGTCCGCTTTTTCATACGCCAATTTAACTTTCGCTTCGGTAATCTTCAGCGGATCATGATGCTGGATTTCATCAATATCAATTTGCAGCGGCTCGACAACAATCCCATAGTCTTTCAGAACCAACCTGGCTTCTTCGAGTTTATGCGGGTTACCAGTGATAAACGTGATTTTCTTAGACATATTATTATATTACCAACTTTATCTTAATCTTCACCAGGTTTTTCTTCGCGATATTTTTCTGGCTGGGCGCGAAATATTTTCACCCATTTACTGTCATCTTTCAGGTCGTTATATTCAATATAATAACGTTTGTCGAAGCCGCCTTTTTTCTGCTTTTTGTGCGCCATCTCCTCTTGGACTTGCTCGGTAGAAAATCCAAAATCCTGGCGCAACGCGTCAACAACTTCCTGTAAATCAGCCAACTCTTTGAGCGATTCGTCGCGCTGATTATCGTCCAGCGGGATTTCGTCCGCTTCCTCATGAATCTTACGGAGCAGTTCGCGGCGAAATTCTTGCTTGTTTAGTTCGCGGTACTCCGTATGTAAAACTTCTTCGTCATCCAGACACTTTTTCACGATTTTGTCGCGAACTAGTTTTTGTAAATAAAAACGTACCATAACATTCTCCTTTTTATACCTGATCTATCTCGCGTATCAGCCGCCGAAGAATCATCACCATATAAAGCCCATATCCAGCCGTTGCCAGCGCCCCGCCAATACCACTCACAGCATACACCATCTGCCACGAAGCATTCGTTGTCAAGGCAATATAGAACGCCGCAAGTGCCGCGACAATCGCCAAAGGCGCTAGGCAATAATCAATCGTGCGATGAAAAATCTTCGCTTGCGGTACGAAATGCATACCAATAATTAACGTCAGCGCCGGCATGATATACCGCTGCAAGCTAAACACGACCAATAATATAATGATAATCCACAGCGGAATATACGTCAACGCGCTGAGTATCTGCATTTGCTTGCCAATCCTGTTTACTTCTGGCGTTGGCTCTGATTGCGGTAATTGTGCCACTGCACGCACAGCACTCACGCCATGAAAAATCAGCCAGCCCGCATACATAACAAGTAGCGCAAAAACAGCCCAACCGATCAAGTCCCACGCCAACCCGAACCATACGGCATAGATCAGCATGAAGACGGCCATCAGAATAGGGAACGGGGCGCTGCTTTTTGCCGCGATAATTGCTTCGTCTCTTTTTGTTGATCCTTGGACTGTCATATATTTCTCCTATTTTCCTGCTATGATTGCTAAAAATTCTTGCTCGTCAATAATTTTCGTGCCGTATTGTTCGGCTTTTTTCAGTTTACTGGCGCCGACTTTACCGCCAGCTACCAAATATGTTGTATCTTTTGCGACAGCGGTTTGGAATATGCCGCCCAGTTCGCGAATCTTATCGGCAGCAGCGTCGCGCCCCATAGATTGCAGTGTGCCGGTGATCACGAAACTTTGCCCGACCAAGCGGCCAGATTTTTTATTGAACTGCGGCGCAACACCCAAATCAGCGAACTTTTGCAGTAGCTTCATATTATCTTCGTCAGCAAACCATGCCACGACAGATTCGGCAACAATTTCGCCCACACCGTCTACTTCGCGTAACTCATCGATAGTCGCTTGGCTGAGCTTTTCAATACTTTCGAAGTGGTTCGCGAGGTCGATCGCCGTCTGCGCGCCGACATGCCGAATACCGAGACCGAACAAGAATCGCTCCAAGGCTGGCTGTTTTTTGGCAGCAATGGCATTGATGAGTTTTTGCGCGGAAATATCAGCAAAACGTTCCAACTGCAATAAATCGTCTTTCGTCAACCGGTAAATATCCGCCAAATCATTAACTAGCCCAGCCTCGACTAGCGCTTCGACATTTTTCTCGCCTAACGTGTCAATATCCAACGCGCCTTTGGAGGCAAAATGTGCCAATGCCCGCTTCAAAATCAGCGGACCGGTCAATCCTTTGACGCGGTAGACCGCCTCACCTTCTGGACGCACAAATTCCAACTCTGGATATTGGCGCTTCAATTCTGCTGGATAATCAATCAGCTGAGAATTATCTGGGCGCAATTCTTTCAGTACATTTTGCACCTGCGGGATGATATCGCCCGCTTTGAAAATCACCACCGTATCGCCGCGGCGTACATCCAACCGGGCAATTTCGTCGGCGTTATGCAGACTGGCGTGCTGCACCGTCGTACCGGCCACCACTACGGGGTCAAACACCGCCACTGGCGTAGCCGCACCTGTCCTGCCAATGGAGATGACGATGTCGCGGACGATTGTCGTGGCTTCTTCGGCAGCGTATTTATAGGCAACCGCGCCGCGCGGATTTTTGCCGACCATACCCAGGCTGTCATACAGCGCTCGGTCGTTAATTTTTATTACCAATCCATCAGTATTAAATGGCAAATCATGGCGCTTTTCGTCCCAATCATTAACGAAGTTCATTATATCAGCCAGATTAGTAAAAACACTTGCCTGCCGATTGCAAGTAATTCCTAACGCAGTCAGTGTATCGTAAGCAAAACTGTTAGTCGGGATTTCGGAATCGTCATCACGCAACACATCATAGCCACGAAAATGCAGCGGGCGCGCCGCCACCAGCGCCGGGTCAAGCTGGCGAATCGTACCTGCCGCTAGGTTGCGCGGATTAGCAAATTCCGGCTGCCCCAATGCTTTTTGCTTTTCATTAAGTTCCTCAAAATCACGCTTCAGCATGACAATCTCGCCGCGAATTTCCGTCCGCCCGCGCAAAAATTGCTCAAAACCCGGCGCTTCGTGCAGCCGCAACGGCACATTTTTGATAGTTCGCACATTGTTCGTTACATCCTCGCCGACAAAGCTATCGCCGCGAGTAACAGCCTGAGCCAGCACGCCGTTAGCATAAATCAGCGCGCACGCCAGCCCGTCCATCTTAATATCAGTGAAAAATTCGTGGCGCTGTCCAGGCATTAGCTTGTCTGTTCGCTTGATCCACGCTTCAATCTCACTCTTATCAAACACATCATTCAAACTGACCATTCGCCGCTGGTGGCGCACCTTTTGGAAGCCGTCGAGCAGCTTATTGCCAACCCGCTGAGTCGGACTATCAATTGTAATTAATTCAGGATTAGATGACTCTATTTTTTTTAGCTCATCCATTAGGCTATCATATATAGCATCACTAACACTCGGTTTATCATTTACATAATATTCATAGCTATATTTATTTAATAAGTCCCGAAGCTCTCTAACACGATATTGATTTCTATTACGACGGTGCAGTTCCATCATCAACTACCTTTCGGTATAGTAAGTAAATATACACGCAGACCCAAACTATAGTAATAATTGACATGATTAGCATAAATATAGGCACTGTTGGCATCCAACTAATTTGACTAAATATAGATTTTATCCAACCATCAAATAAAATCACGGGTATCATTATTACTATCCACCAAGATACAATAACTAAAAACATCCAAATTATGCGGTACATAAGTCTAAGTCTTCGCCCAATCACCAAGTCACCAGCAATAGCAATAGCTCTAAGCGGGTACATGCCTGGTAATGTAACTACAACTAATGCAAGAAATGTACTAACCATCCAATATAGTGAAAGAACTATAATTAGTACTAATGCAACTGAAGTCAACATGGAAAACGCCCCACCTTCAATTAATCCACTTTGCCAAGCAGCCCCAGCCACGAGAGCAGCTAAAGCACCTGGAACCATTTGAATTAATAATATTAATAGAGTTAACATTGTAGGCAATATAGGAGAGCCAGCATTATATAGCCCATCACGTAATATAACTCGCTTACCGGCAACAATCTTGCGTAAAAGCCACACCGTAGTCAACCATATATATAAACCTAATAAACTTGCTATAATAATCTGACCGCTATCCATTTTTGGAGTTAGTCCGCTAGTTACAGAAGTAAGTAAGATAACACCAGCCTTACTAATTCCCCCAAAGGTACCACCAAATACAGATTCTGGAGCAGTTTCGTCTAGAGTATTATATAGCTGCTCATAAATATCCTGGCGTCCCATTAGCCCAAATATCACTACCAATACTATAAATACTAGAATTAAACGCAAAAATAGCCATTTTTTGGTCCAAATAAGTCGTGAAGCTTCAATAGTAAAAGCAAAATAACCAGGCATTTCTAGTTGACGCTTATAATCACGACGGCGAGTTAAAATAAATGAGCGATGTGGGCGTCGTTTAATAAAATTATTGCGTCTTTGTAGAACATTAGTAATTTTTAACTTCAAAAGTCCAAAAAATCTACTAACTATATTTCTTTCAGAGTTAGATGCTATATTTTTAACAATTTTATCTGATTTCTTTCTACTCAGATTATTAGTGGTCTTTTGAACTATTTTCCTAGATTTTGACATAATCAAAATTTGTCTGCATTCTTTCGAAGTCTAGCAATTCGATCCTCTAGTGGTGGATGGGTGCTAAACATATTACTTAAAAAACCAGATTTAAGCGGGTTATTAAAGAATAAATGAGCTGTAGCTGTATTTTGATTACGCATAGGTTGAGTATGATCTCTCAATTTCTCAAGTGCACTAGCTAGGCCTTCTGGATGCCTAGTTGTCATTGCACCAGTAGCATCAGCTAGATATTCACGCTGACGGCTTACAGCCATTTGCACTAAAAATGCTGCAAATGGAGCTAGTATCACTAATATAATACCTATAATTAAAACTACTGGATGAACATTACGATCACGATCGTTACTAAAAAACATCATCCGCAATGCTAAATCAGATAAAGCACCAATAGCACTAACTAATCCAAATGCAATCATAGATACACGAATATCATAATTCTTAATATGAGCCATTTCGTGAGCTAAAACACCTTCAAGTTCTTGGTCGTTCATAATATCCAATAATCCAGTAGTTGCCGCTACTAGAGCATGTTGTGGATCACGACCAGTCGCGAAAGCGTTAGGAGCTGGGTCATCAATAATATAAACCTTCGGCATAGGCAAACCTTCAGTTATAGCTAGATTTTCAACAATTCTATACATACGAGGATTATCAGACTTCTTGATTTCTTGCGCACCTGTTGACATTACAGCTAATTTTGATGCTAAGAAATATTGAATCAAAGCATAAAATAATGCACCGCCAACAATCCAAGGTGTAATTGATGAATTTCCATATATAGAACTTAGTAAATAACCTATTCCACCTATTATGCCAACGAACACCGTCATTATAATGACGGTGTTACGTTTATTGGCTGCTATAGCGTTATACATAATGCAGCTACCCTTAGTTAGAACTGTACATCTACAGGCTTTTCAATAGATTCACGATCTTCAACTTCAAAGAATTCGCGCTCTTTAAAACCTAACATATTCGCAAAAATATTATTTGGGAATAACTTAATTTTGGTATTTAGATCGCGCACACCGCCATTATAAAAACGGCGAGAAGCCTGAATCTTATCTTCTGTATCAACAAGCTCAGCTTGAAGCTCACTAAAATTCTGATTGGCTTTCAAATCAGGGTAACTCTCAGCTACTGCAAACAGACTCTTTAAAGCTCCTTCAAGCTGGTTTTCAGCCTCAGCAGTTTCTTTAACACCCTTAGCATCCATAATTGCGCTACGAGCCTTTGTGACTTCTTCAAATACGCCCTTTTCGTGAGCAGCATAACCCTTTACAGTGTTTACAAGATTTGGAATCAAATCTGCTCGACGCTTAAGCTGAACTGTTATGTCGCTCCAAGCTTCATCTACACGAATTTTGAGAGTAACCAGTCCGTTGTAAGTCATCCATACAAACAAACCAACTACAACTACTATACCTAAAATTATATACAATACTGTCATCTAAATCCCTTCCATATCAATTTATATATTAATATTATATATGCTTTTTAAATAAAAGGCTACATTTTATTCCATATTAAAACTATTTATAGACAATCATAATTATAGTACAATATCCAATATGCGAGTATCGTATAGTGGCTATTATATATGCTTCCCAAGCATGAGATGAGGGTTCGATTCCCTCTACTCGCACCAATTCAGCTATATTCCCAGGTAAATTAATTATCCCCACAATTATATTGTGGGGAATGTTGATTGTAGACTATTTACCAGGAGGAATGTCTGAATATTTATCAAAAAAGTCTAGCCAGACCTTATTCTCGTCCCTCTTAATATCTTGACTGAAAAACTTACTATAAATTAGTAAAACAATTCCAACAATCAACAGCACAACGAGAATAGCATTATAAATAAATCCGAAACTCTCCAAATATAGCACAGCATTGACAATTTCAATATAAGCCATAACACACATAGTGATAAAAATCGTAACCGCAATTCGAGATTGAATGGCAGATGCGTCTTTATCAATCTTATAATCATCGATTATTTTAGAGGCTTCATTATTTATTCGAGACTCCATAAAGACACCTTCTTAAAGTACCTAGATCCGATCTTAGTACATACGATATATGCACATTAATAGTCTATTTCAACTTTCTATATTATATACGTTTTACAGATTGTGTCAATGATATGAGTTTCTGTTGTATACTCAAACTATTGACTTATTTAAAATGGATTTGCTATACTACGTAAGTAATTTAAGTTATTTATGCGGGTTTAGCTCAGTTGTTAGAGCGCTTCCTTGCCATGGAAGAGGCCAGGAGTTAGAGTCTCCTAACCCGCACCAACTAAAGTTATAATATAAATTTACTGAAGATACTGAAAGGTATCTTTTTTGTTTTCCCGAAGCTCGCCTTGCGGGATTTCTTTATATACGAGAGGCATGCACCGCAAGGCATGCCTCTCTTTTGTTATTCCAATCGGGACAACTAAGGCTCTAGCTGTTCCGTAGGGCTAGCAAAACTCCTAATGAAAGTTGCGAACGTTAACAATCTAGTTTTGAAATAACAATGATAGACTTCCCTGTTATTCAACGAATCGGCTGAAATATTAATTAAGTGCAGCGACAGATTAGTTAATAACTGAGAATATCAAATCATTAAACTGCTAGGTGCTGTTTTGGCGAGCATGTGTTATCTGAGGATCCTTTGCTACAGTGTTAATCTGTGGAATATTTTAGAAATACGTGTTTGCCGACGCAGTACTTAGCGTAATTAAAAAGGAGAAAACTATGAAAAACAAAAATATCAACTGGAAACAGCTTTTTGAAAAGGCTAAATCAATTTTACTAATCATTCTTGTTACGGCGGGTGTGGCATTTTACGCCGGCATACAATACCAAACGAGTAAAACAGTAGAAATTGACGGCAAAATTAAGCAAGCAGTTTCCCAGTTAAAAAAGTAGCTCGGGAACCGGCAGCAACTCCCGAGAACAATCGAAATGCTGCAAAGCTAGCCGATGCCGTCGAACCAACCGTACCGCAACCAAAACTGGCTGCGATATCGGGCTGCGAATTGGTTCGACGAGAGCTAGTAAAGTATCCAGGATGGAATGTACGCTTGATGATGGCGATTGCCAGAGCCGAAAATAGGAACTGTGATCCACTAAATCATAACCTTTCGGCGACGGAGAATCATCACGTGTGTATCGGCTCGTATGGTGTACTGCAAGTTGCTTGTGTACACTTCAGACCCGACGAAAATAGAAACGATACGGCAACCGTTGTAAAAGTTGCTTATCGAGTTTGGCAGAGTGGCGGATATAGCCCCTGGAGTATGTATCGAAACGGAAGATATAAGGAGTTTCTAAAGTGAATAATAACGAAAACAGTCTGCTAGATAGTTTTAAATTGAAGTACGAACAGCTAGAAAGCGAGGACTATCTAATTTCATGACAAATTTTAGGTTCATTGTTCGCTGGACCGACTCTGACAATAAAGAACATTCAAAGGTCTATAGCGACGAGGCTACTGCTAGAAAGGCTAAGAAATGGCTAATTGAGCAAAGTGTTTTATCGGTAGACATTGCAGTACGAATTAACGATAAAGACGTTGGTAATCTGAAAGAAGCTGAAAAACAATCTCAGAGCCCCAGCGAACAGAAAGGATTTTGGTGGCAAGATTAAATGGCAGGAACAAAGTTAGGAGGATTGAAAGCCAGAGATACTAATCTCAAAAATAACCCCGACTTCTACAGAGAAATTGGTAAATTGGGGGGTCAGAAGTGCGTGATGAAAGGTTTTGCACTCAATCCGAAATTAGCTCGCCAGGCTGGCGCTAAAGGCGGCCGCATTAGTCGCCGAGGAATAAGTGAAGATGTACATAAAAGCAACTCATAAAAGGTTCGACATAAACGACGTGCGCTCTACTGCGTCTTGTCCTGAATGCCAGTCAAAGCACTTAATGCTTTCCCGGGGTAGCCTATCCTGCCGTAATTGCGGTGTAGAGATTGGCAGAATCGGGAAAACCAATAAGTACGGTGCTAAGCGTACTGAAATGAACGGTAAGATATACGATTCAAAATTTGAAGCACAAGTAGCCGCTGAGCTGGAGCTTGAAAAGAAGCTCGGTCAGATAAAGGACTACGACACGCAATATCGGATTGAAGGCTGGGTATACGATGAAAACGGCAATAAAGCATTCCCCTACCGACATAAAGTAGACTTCAGGATCCATAACTTAGATGGCTCATTTACTTTACGAGAAGCTAAGGGAGTGGAAACCGACGACTACAAGTGGCGGCGGAAGATACTAGAGAATGTTTGGCTTCCCGCCCACCCTGATTATACGTACGAGGTAGTATTCCAAAAACGTAACAAACGAAGTTTTAAGACTTCGAGACAATCTTAGGAGGTGAATAATGAAACTAATCGTGACAGTTGATTATAAGAATGATAAATCATTTGAATATGTTTCTACAAGCACTAAAAAAGAAAATACAATGGCGGAAGTCTGGAAAGGTGTCCAAAAACAGTTAGAAGAAAAAGGTTATAAGATAGTCACTCTTTCTGTAGAGGAATATAAGGATAAATAAGACGAGAATCTATGTATGAATATAGCAAAAGAGCTAAACGAAGTTATACAAAAAATACTTAGCGGAACTAGAACGCCAGAACTATTACAATCCATAACAGATATTAATATAAAAGTTGCTGAGCTAGAAGGTAAAGTAAAAGGTATGCGCGATGGACTTCTCTATGTCAGCATCGATAAAGCGCCAGCAGAGAAAACCAAACGACCGTATATTGTAGATGTTCACCATTGTGTTTATAGAGATGAAGATAGACGAGAATTTACACAATATACCATAAAATTTTCAGACGACTCTGGTTGTTATTTTAGGAAACCTAAAACGGAGATATATGATGAAACGCTATAAACTACTTAAAGATTTACCAGCGCTTAAGGCTGGCTCAACTTTTATAGAAGTTGATAAGAAAGATAGTGATGGGCTGAAATTAATCTATCAAATTGACGATGAAGGTATTCCTAGATGTGCATACACACTAATTAAACCAGGAGTTTCAAACGAGTATTTTAAGGAAATCCAAGAAGAGCCGACAGATAGTATTCACTGGAAGCCTGAGTATGGCGAAGAATATTGGATTGTCAACAGCTATGGGGTAATTGTAAAGAGAATTTGGTCTGATAGCATCGAAGATCTCAATATGTATAAGCTGGGCATTGTCCATCCTACTGAAGAAGAGTGCGAAAAAGCCCATAATCGTAAACTAGCCGAAGTGAGACTACGCCGAACATCAACATTTGAGCCAAATTTTGAGAACAGAAACGGCGGGTGGATTGTTGTCTATGAATATGCGCATTATAAGCTACTTGCAAGAAGTATTCGAATTGAAGACGCTGGTGAGCCTGTTCGTTATGCTACCAGAGAAGATGCCGAAAAATCCATCAAAGAAAATCGAGAAGACTGGTTGATTTATTTTGGGATAAGGGAGGGAGAGAAATGATCGATGACAACCAATTCGACATATTCCAGTGGGTAAACTGGGCTGACGCACATAAGAAAGACCTGCTCATTGACCTATTCATTTTCAATAAAAACTTTACACCATATGTCTTGCCATTGGATTCAGCGCCGATGGAAGAGCAAATGCGAGTATTATTCCTCTACGAAATATTAAACGCGATTCAAACTGGAGCAGCGACTGGATTATCAATCAGAGACTATGCGACAAACAATCAGATAGACAATGTGCTGATGTACAGCGAACTTGAAATCATCCAGCGCGCTCATACTCTCGTTTATTTCCTTGGTGATGATCGCATCTCTCAATTCGACGATCAAGAACACGAACTGAAGCGTATGCACGGTATTGTAGTACGGTTTAGCGATCCAAAAGATCCAGACAAGACCTTTTACGTCGCCAAACAGCTCCAGCGGTCGCAGATGTTGAGTGGAAGCCTCACGTGGCAGACCAGCGGTAACAAGTTTGGTGAGCTCAAGGCTGATGCGGCATTCAAAATACCAGCAGACAACCAAGTGTTGATCGTCGGCGGCAAAGTGTTTGCGTTCAATCCAAAGAAGTTTGTCAACTTGTTCAAGCAAGATCCATCAAGTGATATCGTGACCAAGCGAATTGCCAAGCACCTAACGGAGAAGTTTGCGTTGTCATTTCCAGAGGGGTTGTCACTGGAGGAGTTGGCTAACGGGAGTAGCTCGCTTACCAGCTCACTGCTGAAGCTAGATATTGAACATCTGCCAGACCGGCAAAGGGTCGTTGACTATGCTGACGAAATGAACTTGGCGCTCATGACAGATAATAATGACGGCATTATCATCATGGACAACCGTGACGCAATGATGTTCGTTAATATTCTGGGCGACAATTATGTCGATAGTAACCTGACTGGATCGCATTATCTCGCAACCAGTAAGAAGCGGATCGATGGCGACTCGCAGATAAACATGAACATATAAACGCCGTTTACCAATGACCTACCATACGTCAAAAAACTGGGCGAACATTAACATCAACCGCATAACTGGGCAGATGATATGCACAATCTTTACTCTGGCGCGCCATACCCACCCGGCGCAAGAACTAATGTGAAACGTTGTGAGTCGGTTTTTTATGTTTTTGACGCAGTGCAACGTGTATCGTCTGTTCAACTGGTAGCACCAATGTATTACAGTACAATGAATAACGTTATCTCATTGTATTACAATACAATACGTTTGGTGTTATCAACTGGCAATATCAGTGTCTAGGCTTTTCATTTGCCTATAGAATTGAGTGCAGGTGGAAATCGGCTCAATCTGGTGTTGTCAACTGGCTATATGAGTGGCGGAAAAGGCGGGCGATAAGCACCCTTTAGCGAGGGCTAGCAAGTAGACGCAGTAGTACAGCAGTCGGCGCAAACTGCTATGTGATGTGACAACCCGGAAATCATCACCTTATATAGCCAACCAGTTATGTGGTTGAAAATATTGCGTAAGAAGGAGATTAAAATGTCTACAATAAGAACTTTCTTGGAATACATACTAACAGCATTAATGGTTATAGTGCCTATTTACTTACTGTTTTCAATACGGATTCAGCTTTCTGATAATGTAGTTTCTGGAATTGTTTATAACAACCAAAACAATAGCATATTCGGCGGTAAAACACTTTTCAGCATTCGTGCATCAGAAAATACTGTAGTAACAAAAGAAAACGTCAGTAATTTCTGTCTACCGCCAAATTCGCCATATATCAAATTAGTTAACGAGGCTGCAAAAGATAAAAATATTAAGGTAGTTGTTACAAGCAATAAGGTTTTTACAATAATGTCGTCCCCTTGGCAGTGTGTTGATAATGTCAAGGTTGAGCGGTTGAAGTAAACCACACGATTTCGTGTAGATAAGAAGGGAGACAATAATGAAAGTGATTGACTCTGGAGAGGGATATTTAGAATTTAATAATGGGCTTATACTTGAGAGTTTCTATAGTCAGGATTGTTGCGAACGTAACTATCTTGATTTTGAGGAGGGTTTGCCTGTTGGGACAGAATTGCCCACTATGAATGCCGTGGAATTTCAGAAAGCTATAAAAATTAAAGAAGATGGCTTTAGTGTTAAAGATATACATGGCGTACCAAAATGGATACAGGCACGTAGTGAGCAGAATGGCTATTATTCATCTGGTGTAAATTTAAGTATTAGAGATGATACTCAGGAAATTATACCGAAAAAACCAGACCAGAAATCGTACGAAAACTTGTTTGAGGGTACGGTTATAGATTATTAACCTGTATAGCGTTTTACTTCAGAAACACGTTATACAGGTAAACTACGGATAAAATACGCTTACTTTACGTATATTTAACATAAGGATAACAAATGAACATAACACACTACGATTTATTCGCAGGTATAGGCGGTTTTTCGCTAGCGCTGGAGGAGGTATTCAATGAAGCAAAAATTAACCGCATCTTCTGCGAGTGGGCAGAGTTCCCGACCGCAGTTCTCAAAAAGCACTGGCCAAACGGGACATTTTATGGCGATATCGCCGACCTTGTTGCCGACACCGAACGCACTGGATTATATAAATCCGAGAAGTCTGGAGGCTCTCAGGAGGGCAAAAGAGAAAGGAGGTTGCCGCAACATGAAAGACTTGATATCGCATCCGCAGGAGTACGGGGTAGACTTACTTCCAACACCGACAGCCAGAGACACAAGGGTAGTGTCGCCGAATCAGAAGCCGCGAGACGATCTAACTTGTGCGGTGGAGCTGGGCGCGACGAAAACGAAACGCTCACTATACTCACAGGAGGCTTCCCCTGCCAGCCATTCAGTCATGCGGGACGAAGAAAAGGCACGGCAGATGACCGCTACCAGTGGCCGAACATGTTTCGAGTCATACAAAATGTCAAACCAGACTGGGTCATCGCTGAAAATGTGCGTGGGCTTGTTACTTGGAACGACGGCATGGTACTCGAGCAGGTGTGCACTGACTTGGAAAGCGAAGGTTACGAAGTCCAACCGTTTATTATTCCAGCTTGTGCCGTCAACGCCCCGCACCGCAGGGACAGGATCTGGATTATTGCCAACTGTGCAAACTCAAGGACTAAAGGTTTGCAAAAACGGGAAATCAATCCCGATGATACTGCCGACGCCAGATGCATCGGACGGAAGAAGAGGTCCAGCAAAGATATACAATCCGAGGGCAAAAAGCCAGAGCGGCAGAACGGTCACTACTCTGGTTGGGAGCGGGACTGGCGAGAAGTTGCGGCTGCAACCTGCAATGCCAGAATGGATGATGGGATTTCCAGAGAGGTGGACGGAATTTCCTATAGTTTCGCCAAATGGCGGAACGAGTCAATCAAAGCCTATGGCAACGCTATAGTGCCGCAGGTGGCGATGGAGATATTCAGGGCAATTAAGATGACGGTTGAATTAAATTATACGAAATCGTGTAAATAAGGAACAGATTATGACCCCTAAAATTGAATGGTGTAATTGGGTGTTTGATTATACAGACAGTATGGACACCAATAAGTGGATGGTAAAACGCGATTGTTGCGACGATGAGATATTGCTTATTCGCGGTGACAGTAGAAACTGGAAAGCCTACCAAGCATCGCTAAAGCCGTATCCAGTAAGAGGTTATCCTGACGCTGCCTCAATGTGTCCTAATTGCGGCAAGTTTGTGAACGGCGTTAATCCATATGACGATGGCGAAACGTGGATGAAATAACCAACTACAAATAAGTGAGAATAAAATAACAGAGGTGAAATTACTAAATATTGTGCCTCGTATAAATAAAGAAAGGTATAGACAATGATTTACGGAGTCAAAGTTCGAATAGTACAAGAGGGCACTGTCTTTGTTGAAGCTGAAACTCAAGATGAAGCTAGGAGGGCTGCCACAAGCGATAGCGTTGTGTTCAGAGCAGACTTTGCAGACATAATAGACTATTATGCCGATGAGATTTATAACACTGATAGCACTGTTGATAAATCAGAGATTGAAATTATCAAGGCGGAGGACGTGCTATGAAATACACAACTCGTACCGATAAATCATGCTATTGCCATACATGCAAAAAGGACTTTCATTACCTTGGTATCAATCGTCATGTAGCAATGCATCGAGATAAACGACAGCGCTGTAAAGTTACTTATACCTACGGCAACATGCGTACATATTCTTTTGACGAGCTGAAAAAGAGAAATAATCAACCAACAGTCAACAAAAATAACAGAGGTGAGAATGATGAAAAGCAGTGATAAATCAACCAACGGTCAACGAAAGCTGGCTACCAAAGATACTGTTATTGCTTTCCTAATTCTATTAGCATTTGCCCTACTACTTGGCTTAAGTCTAAGTATTAGTGGATACGATGTTGATAGGCAATCTGAACTGTCTGCTCGTTGCAGGTCTATGGGTGGAGAAATGGGCAATGGTAAATGTTTTAAGGATGGAAAGGAGATCTAAATGAAAATTATAGCAGAAAATCCAGCTGAAGAAGTCTTATTACAGCGTATTAAAGTCTTAAGCGATGAGTTGGTTAATCAAGACAATCGATCTACTGATATGCCAATGTGGACAATCTTAGATAATAATAAAGCTGGCAAAGATTATGGCGCAGTTATGTACTTTACTGGCAAAGCCGCCAAACAACATATCGAGGAAAACGATCACCATTATGATAATCCAATGATTTATATTCGTAGTGCTCACGACAATCGAGAATTAAAAGATGTTGTTCACCTACTTATCCTAGCTGGTGGTAATGAGATACCAAGTAATCATTATGGGTTTTTGAGGAATGCGTGAACTAAAATTCAGAGCCTGGGATAACCTAGAAAAAAGAATGCGCAAAGTCGTGTCTCTTCACTGGCAAGGCGACAAACTTGTATCAGCTAGACTCGAGGGCGAGAACGAGCCAATTCCGATCGAGGGGCGGTTAGTGATTGAGCAGTTTACAGGCTTAAGCGATAAGAATGGCGTTGAGATTTGTGCGGGAGATATCCTTAAGTCCAAAATATACGGCAAAACGTTTACTCGCAAAATTATTTATTGTCCGAGATTAGCAAGTTTTGGCGTAGAGGCACGGATTGGCAAAATTTTTCACTATACAATTTCAGAGCTGTGGCAGTTACAAGTTTCTGTTCTTAAAGTTGTTGGTAATATTCACGAAAACCCTGAATTGCTGGAGGAGAAATGAAATTTATTTGGATTGGCCGCCGACCACTTGAGAACGACATTCAGATGGATATTTTTATTTTTGACAGTATGCTTGTTGAAGCAGTGCCAATTGATAGGATGTGCGGACATTTGCTTAATAAAGACGCTAAAAAACTAAACGAATTCCTAGATAAATACTCTGACGCTCAGCCGTTTGATAGAATCCTCTGCTACAAAGACACCGGGGAGTTGACTGAGCGCTTTATTAAAGAAATTAGAGAGACAAAGGAAAAACAGCCATACAGACAATCCTAAATCCTTGCTGCGTCGTCGCTATGAAGTGGAGCGAGCGTGATATTAAGACCGCTGAATTACTAAAAATATTACCTCAAAAACCAGCTTTTGGCGATAAGTCTGGAATGACGCGGTGGTTGTTTTTTGTGAAAGGAGTTGAAGATGATGGATAGATGTGGATTCCTTGCTCTTAGACTATTCGTTTACTTTGTAGCCATGATGATAGTAGGGCTGTTCTTACAATATTCTGACATTGGAGTAGCTTTAATGACATTTGCTGTATTTTTAGGTTTTTGGAGTGTGTCAGTAGGGTTTAGAGAGTATAACGACAGTCTAATAGAAGAACGATGGAAAATATTCAAACCTGGTATATTGGAGATAATATTGATCATATTGTTCATTGGTTGGTTTGCCTTTATAAGTAGCTTACATTTTGAGCATAAGCGCCCAGAACAAATAGAGCAAGAACACCAGAATCGCTGTAAACAGTTGTATGGAGCCGAAGCCGGAACGTTTACGAAGCGCGAACATGGGGGTATATATCGCTATTGTTACGACGCTAATGGCGACGTAAAGGTGTTTCATTAAAAACTACAAAGGCAAACGATAAACGAAGTTTTAACAAGGAGGAGTTATGAAAGTATTTATATCAATGCCGATAAGGGGTAAGAGTGTGGAGGAAATTGTAAAAACTAGGTCGCAAATTTTTGAGCAAGTCAAAAAAGATTTTCCGGGATCTAAATTAGAATTATTAGATCAGATTATAGAGGACGACTGCCCTCTTAAAGGCACAGACGCCAGAATATGGTATCTTGCCAAATCCATAGAGATTATGGCAGAGGCGGAGCTGGTTGTTTTTGCTCCACATTGGGATCTCGCATCAGGTTGTCGAGCTGAGAAGTTTATAGCTGAAAACTATGGCAAGTATCGCATTTTTAAGTAAAAGGTAAGGTTAAACGATAGAAATGACGAAGAGTGAACCAAGACCATCTATCCACTGCAACAAATGTCATAAGTGGATAAAATACGACTACTACTATGGTTATAGTCACTATTGCAGTGGACGCGTGAAAGATATTTATAGAGCTGCACGTAAAAGACTGTGTTCTGTAAACTCCCTTCAAAATCGTGATGCCCAAATTTTTGGAATGCATGATATTGCCAGCGACTTAAACCTGGCCGCTGTGTGTGTCAACTAGGCATTGTAGGCAATCATTGTATGTCGAGCCTGGCGACATTTCTGGCGTAGCCTTACCTACATGTAGCGTAACGCAACCGCAAGCCTTGCACTCACGAAAGTATAGGCTTGATTTGGTGATGGTTATTTTCTGTAAGTTCATGGGTTACCTTGTATATCTCCTTTTAACGAATTATAAATAGCACCAATAATAGGCATTAGACGGCTTATACCAGCTGCTATTATAGCGGCGGTTGTAGAGAACACTGCACTTCCTGTAAGCGCGTCCAGGCTTGCCATAAAGTCCCTAAATGCGGAGACGCCATACAAAGCTGTAAATGTTGTCATAGTGCCTAAGAGCCCCTGTAGAAACGTTCTCATAGCCCTTCCGTTTTTGGTTTCTACACTAAATAGTGATTTTATTTTTTCCATATTTCCTCCTTATTTTTTAAATCCTTTAAATAATCCGCCTAAAAATTCAACGATAGCATTTATACCTGCTAGTATTTTTTCTAATAAATTCCTATTAGAGGTTATGTTTTGGTTTACTTTACCAATTTCGCGCATAACATCTTCGTTAGTAGGTTGCGGAGCTATAATCTCTGGCTTTCCTTCTACTTCATATTTCGTAGCAGGTGTAACTACTACAGGGCGTTTTTCTGGTCGTGGTGTACCAAAGTCATTTTCGGCTATATCACGAGCACGTTCTGCTAATATCCAGACATTTTCCTCGCCCATTTTTACTTGCAGATACTTATAGTTGTTTTCAACTTCCCCATTAATTACATGCATGCCACCAACCAATCGGAAGTAATCACCTGTATTAATATCTCCACCCATTAAGTAACCGTCTCGATCAACCTTTGTAGCCACAGCAACTGGAATACCATTATCTTCCCAATCAAAGGCGTGTGTAAGGCGATTACAACGGATTTGACGAATATCAAATACAGTGGCTACTTCATCAGCATAATAAACTTCAGGTAGTGCTACACGACGCTGTGGGGTTAAAATAGGCTTGCCTACATATCGATAGAATGTATATGGTGGACGATCTGACGCATTCCAGAGCCAGTCATGATTGTCTATTACAATGCCAGCTTGATAGCGACAGTTGATTATATTATCTGGGTCGATAAACATTCCTGTATGACCCAACGCTCCACCAGAATTACCACGGATACCCCAGATGAAGATGTCGCCTCGTTGTGTATCTGTGTTGCCATTAGCGTCTAGTGGTAATTTCACCCAGCCATTCTTCTCCAATGCATCAAATAGTGTATCAGTGTTACCAATCCAGTAGCTCGCCGGCAGTAGACCTGCCTCTTTGAGCGCGTGGTATACAGATGATGAACAATCGTAGCTTCCTGGACCATTGCGATTAGTCATTGAGTAACTTACTTTACCTTTTCGTGCATAAAACCACACTAGTGCTTTTTCTATCATTTTGATATCTCCTTTACTTCTTTTATGACTTCACGGGTCTCTGGTTTAATTTGTTGAATTGAATTGATAAATTGAGTAAGTATGAAAAAACCAATCGTACCGATTAAAACAGTTAGTCCTGTATATTTGACTATTAAGCCAATAATTTTCTTCTCACCAACAATAATTGCTTTGATAAATACATTACCATCTAGCTTCTCGTTTCGCTCATTGATTTTGACAATAGACTGCTCCAGGTTAGACAGTTTTCCATCTACATAGTTCTTGCGTTCAAGATATTCATCTCTATTCACTAGACTGTCTAATTTACCTAATATCTGCGCTAATGAAGGCTCAACTACTTTTTCATTGAATACTTCCAGTCGTGCTAAGCGCTCATTTTGTTCATTGTCTGATTTTTGCATATAAAAAACGGAAGCCTTTCGTAATTACGCGTGCTTCCGTTTTTTTGAGATCACACTTTGTCTAACTTATGGTTATATTTTACCACTTATACGATAGACAGACAAGGTTGATATATTTAACCCAAGTACCTTTACGGCTAAGATTCCTAAAACAGGCATATATCGTGTAGTTATAAATTAAACTAAACCTATGAATCTCATGCTAAACTCACTAACAGTGGAACCGCCACCATAGTCGCGTTCGTCGTTACAAAAGGCACGTATATCAATAACATCATTCTTTTTTAAGAGCAAGTCGACAGACAAACTTGGTCGTGGCAAGTGTCGGTCGTTATCAGTACCTCTAGTGTGGGTAGATTCTTTGATTAACTTATCATTCTTAAAAATACCCATAAAAGCAGTATAATTAGAAAATAAGCCAGTCGAGGCTATGCCTACACGTGCGTCAATATGATAAATACCATTCTTAGGTATTGTTGCTATAAATGATTTAGGATCATACATATTGCCTATATTATAATCTACTGTATCATACCTTACTTTATTCCATTTAGGATTGTTGTCGCTAGTTTTTTCTAAGGCTATCCATTCAGATGTCGTTGCCGAAAACATCGGTAGCGACGCGAAATCAACCTTGTCTGGAGTGATAGCTTTATCCTTTATGTTCTTAGTCTCAACTATACCCTCTTTTAATTTTCCGTCTGTATCAAGTGATTCTAGTAGAGCTTGCGCCAGACGATCAGCCCACGAAGCAGAGGCACATGGTTGGACTATGTCACCGACATTACTACCATCATCTTCAGGACCTGCTAATAGCTTCAGGTTTATAATACTGCTATTTGCTTTGTTAGCCACTCCTGTCCAATCGCGAACAGTCCCCTCAATTACATTGCCAGCAGAGTCGGCTCTATAGGTTATGAAGTTCATTGCCGTTTCTGTACTCCAGCCGCTTAAGCCGTCAGTCATCAATGTGTCGGATCCTGTCGCGCGCGGGCTTATCACGTGCGCTACATTTGGATAAGAGCCGTCCATTACTCGTGTAATTTTATCTTCAATACTTGCCATAATTTCCTCCTTTAGCTTAGATCTTTCGTACCAATATTGACGTACTCAAATACCACCCTTGACATCGCGTAGCTTACTCCAGATTCGGATGATGACCACCCATACTGTACCCACTGAGCGTCCTCATCAATTTCCAACTCTATATCTTCGCTTGCTGAATTAAATATATTTGGAACATTCTTTATTCCGCTCCACTGCACGCCTGGTGTGCTCCAATACACTCCCGGCTCACTCCAACCAGTGCGACTTGACGATGCGCCAAAATATCGTGTTTCAGAAAAGTTCTGAAGCCCATCTTCAGTTTTAACGGTAGCATTTAACGTTATTCTTCCTTGTGGGCGCAGCAGGGTAAATACAGCTCTTAATACTCGTGCCCAATCGCGACCGGTTTCTTCGAATCGGAGTTGTCCGCTTTGCGCGCTCGTGTTGAATAATCTTCCGTCATCTACCGTTTTGACACTCTTTGATAGTTCAACAATCTTATCTCCTTGAACAATGAGAAAATGAGTTATACCAGAATTATCGTTATACAGCGTCATCCAGTCAGCGCGAATATTCCACGGCTTCATCCATGCGCCCTTGCGCTCAGCATCATAAACCCAAATTTGATTATTATAGTTAGCTGCGACTGGTAATGCCCAGTACACACGCCCTTCAAATGCTAATCCAACAGCCTTCTTAATAACTTTAGTGTTCAGAGTACTAATCGCATCTTGAATAGTGTTAGTTATTCTCTTGGTAGATAATACGTTTTGTAATTGAGGCAGCGTACCAGTAGTCTTAAATCCATCGCGGCTTGGATATAGTAAATCGTTGTTGTAGATGACTACCGCGTCAGGACTGTCAGTGCCATCAGCTCCAGTATCTTCTTGGACCTGCCAAACAGTGATTGTATCTTCTCCATAAGTGATGTTTGTCGGTGCGATATAGAACCGCTTTCCTGTGCCGTTTGTGCCGCTGCTAAGCACGGTAACCTTTGGGTCGCCTTTTCCGTCGCGGTACGGTCTCACTGCAAACGGCACTTCCTTGGTACCATGGCCAACTGCTGTATATCCACCGCCGTAGCCTGGTGAAAAGTCTAGTTCATGTCCGTAGTCTCCACCACGCCAAACGTAGAACGGGTTTTCTTTATCGCCTGTCATCCAAATGCGACCGTTTATCACGTCAGCGCGAGTTGTTTTTGGACCGGCTGTGTTATTGTCTTTTGGTAGCGGCACTGATACATCTAGGCTTCTTGAGCCATTATCTACAAGCGTCGTCTGATCCATTGGTAAAGCACTTGCTAATCGATATAGCGTTGGGTCGCCACCGCCGTCCACACCGACGCCGCAGTAAATATTCCATGATTTAGCCTCCTTGCTGTCTGGACGTTTAATAGTCAAGCTTTGCTTCTCGGCATTCCACATATCACGGTCAGTTGATACCGCTTGAGATAATAATGGAGATCCTGCTGTCTCACCAACGGTAGAGTTAAAAGTAACTGCATAGAAAACCTTAAATCCATTACCTGTAAGCCCAGTATTTTTGTCTAGTATCGGTACTGCTGGATCTGCTATCTTCTGGAAGGCTACGATTTTCATAGTGGGGATATCTAGGTAGCTCAGTGTATCCTCACCGTTCATAATCAGCAGATTGTTACGTATTTGCTTAAAATGTCCCCGCGCTGATTCGTGGTATTCTTTTCCTTCGATCACCTGCCAGGCGATATCTTCGCCTTTGGCGACGCATAATTTAGTCTTGTTTTTGATTCGTTGTAAGCAAGCTAGCCAGTTAACCGAGCCGCTACTTGTCGTGCTACGGAATTCGGTTAGTTCCCCTAATATTTTACCTAGAGGCTGAGGACCGTACTTTGCTGTACCGCAGCGAACGGTAATAACAGAGTCTTGGTCAAGGATTAGGTTCTCTGACGACCTTAGACCTCTTAAAGGCGACCGTCCATCATCAAAAGCTGTCACCACTCCATTTTGCCAATCCTGCACCGCCAATCGCTGTATCTTTGGCGACTTCATATTTTTGGCAGGCTTCAGCATATATCAGACACTCCTGGTATCATATGCAACGGTCGATAGCTTGCTTGAGCACCATTGTTTTCAATCATCTTCTGCATCAACTGATTTGCCTCTTCAATGAGGTTGCCGTATTGATTTTGTAGAAGAATATCGTTGCGGGCGTATTCTGTAGCACATATGGTCACGAGCCACATTGGATTGTCTACAGGCACTATACTGTTTTGGCTGGTGAGTAAGGGTGCATGAAGATAAACAGGTATTGTTATCTGACCGCCTATCATATGGTCATCACTCCTAATAGGATCAATAAATACTAGCTTGTTACCAGCAATGGTGCAGCAGTTTTGTCCCTTGTACATCCCTGCTTGTTCCGGTGGGACCGTAGTATACTCGCGCTCCTGCCCATCTTTTTTGACTTTGATAGTATCGCCTGGTACGTCGCTTACTTTTGCCACCTTGGTCATATCAATGGTGTATGCTTGATTTGTCGATAAAGTATCGATCGTGTATGCTGGATCGTATAAGGATTGCCAGTCCACATTTGGTTCACTTTCCCATTGCTGTATGTATAAATTAGCAATACCCAATATCTTCTGATATTTCTTGTCTGTCTCAGGTAGATTTCTTACTTTGCCAGTGGCTTTCAGCATGACTGCTGATACAAGTTGTTTAGTATTCATAGCGTCGTCTTCCTAAATTAAAAACACGGAGCCGGCTTATTATTGCCAGACGCTCCGTGTTTTTTCGGTGACGCTGTTTTCTTGTTTACTATTATAGCATAATCGTTGCAACTATGCTTTTTTGACGCGTATCCTCGGACTCTTCCACTGTTTCAGTGCGGCATTTACTTGTTTTTGGGTATTCATCTTGCTAATGAGATTTTGACCGATTTGGTTGATATTCATACCCTGCACAGATGTTTGATTTGCCTTTGCCGCAGACGATGAGATGTTTACTGCGGCTTTTATTCCTATAGAAGCAACGCCAGAGTTAGCGGACCGGCCACCATGACTACCTCGGCTACGACCCGAGCCGCTCCGACTACTGCCACCAGACGTCTCTTTAGTAATTCTATTGCCATCAACATCAAACTGGGCGGCATTGAGGGCTTTTGCTTCCCATTTAGTAATATACCCCTCGGCACGCAGCTTATTGATGATGCCGTTTTTGGCAAACATCTGCCCGACAATACTCTTGCGTCTTCCGTTAGTTAGTGCCTGCATCAGCTCCTCGTGGGACGATTCTTGCGCTTTCTGACGCCAGTAATTGTCCATTAGGCTCACTTCCTTATGAGTAGTCATTGCACCATACTCGATTTGCTCCTTGGTATAACCAGACTCCCGATAGTAGCGTTCTCGTACCCAATCTGGCAAGTCCTTATGTTTGCCCATGAATATGTCTACGGCGCTCTTGGCTTTATTAGCTTTCTTCTCACCATTTTCTAGTTTATTCAGGATATCATTAGATGAACTGAACTCTTTTTTGGCGGTTGAGACATTATCAATGTTATACGCTTTCATCCAGTTATAGTAGGCCTCGTCACTAACACCTTGACCCTCTGCTAGAGACTTATAGTAGCTCCTCTGTACATCGCCGTTCTTATTAACCAATAAGCCGTCCTGGATCTTGTATGTACCTTTTTTCAGCCCACGCTCAAAGTCTTTTGTAGTCTTACCTGCGTCATCGCCAGTAGTTGATGTGGAGGCTGATTTTTCGTCTGGGCGCAATGCATTTTTGCCGAACAGTAAAGCCTTGGCTTGATTCCATGCATTTCCAGAGTCTACTTCAAAGTTCGTATACTCCTTGCCATTCTTGTCAGTGTAGACATCTCCACCATCCTGTAGGACCTTTATGCCACTCATGGTTTTCTTTATTTGATTGCCTACTGGGATTAACCCTTGCAAGTTTTTCTGAGTATTCTCGCTATCACCTTGTGTGGCATAGAATCCAGCACCTAGTATATTAGCAGCAGTCTGCGCCACACCAGTAGCACCATCGAAACGACCCAAATCACTTGACTTGCCAAACATCTTCTCTCGCTCAGATTTAGGAATTAAGTTAAGCGCTGCAGATGTAACTGGATTCATCTTTGACATTTCCGATCCAATTCGAGCTATTTTCTGCCCTAATTTGTCATCTTCACCATCATCATCCGCATCATTGCTCAGCACGTCCTTAATAGCATCATACATATTAGCCAATGGTTCATTACCGGTTACTAGCTTCATCAACATATTCATCCCGTATGCAACTGCAAATGCTTCTGCGGCTCGTGTTGCCGTACCGCCTGCATCTTTAAATTGTAGTTGTCGTATTTCAGAGCCAAACCTCTTCACGTTTGCAATATTATTTTTCCAGCTCTCGTTAGTTTCATAGGTGAATTGCAAGAACATTTTGCCCAAAGTTGATTTATATACTTGCGGCATAGCACCAACGCCACGTCCACCAACAGCACGTTCAGTTGCCTGATCGGCTGCTTTTATCAGCTGGTATCCTGTTAGCCCTTTTCTCTGAGCGCTATAGTAGTTAGCAGCCCAGTTTAGCTGTATGAATTTCTTTTCTACTAGATTCATACCCGAGACTACACTAATTTTGTCTGTAGCCTTTTGATACCTGGACCTAGTAAACCTACCGTCCGTATCTGTATAGCGTTCGCGCAGGAACGGAGACTTACGCATCGCTTCTTTAGTACTTTTATCAAATGCCGTCAGAAAAGCACGTCCTGTACTACGTAATCCATTATCCCGGACCGTTTCTGGTAAGTTTAATGTTTGTGCTAAAGTCGACGATAAATTACCTAGGATCTTATTAGCACCATTGACACTCTCTAATCGCTGAATAGACTGGACCCACTTATTGGTTTGGTCAATGTACGGACGATCTAATGAGCTACTTTTCCCTGCCATTTCATTGACAAAGTTCTGTACGGCAATAGTAGCCTTGCTGGATATTTTGTCACCTTTAGCTAGATTACTATCTGGATCAATGTTAGTGCCGCTCTTTTTAGCCATATCAATTGCACGCATCGATGACTCTATTTGCCTACCGCGAGCAATAACTGGCTCCATATGAGTGTTGTACAACATAACATCTGCATAATATTCAAAAGCCTTGCGCGGATCTTTCTCATAGCTCATCATACCGCCAAATCGACGCTTCTCATTAGCATTGAACTTATGGGTTGGCTTAAAGTCGGCAGATAAACCAGCAATTGAGGCTGGTATTTCACCACGAGCTTGCCCTTCCATATCACCTCTCACGCCTGTCGGCACGGCGGCTAATAGTTTATCTACTGCTCTACCTAGAATATTACTTCGCTTTTGAATGTGTGGCATGTAGTTCTTGAGATATGGAATCTCTTCCTTGCCATACATACGCCTAACTGAGTTAAGGTTAGATATCATAGCATCATAGTTGTTGCGCATAAATGTATCATATTCTCTGACGCGCTTAGCTGCTTGTGGACCGTACTTCTTAGAAAATGCTACATTCATGTTCTCATCAGCACTACCTACAGGGAACTTGCCCTCTGTGTACGCACCAATATCCTCCCAAAACTTTTTACTACTTACAAAGCGAGGACGTGCTTTATCAATATATTTAGCCAGTGTGGCATGTTTGTCTAGTAGGTTATTAATTTCATCAGCATAGTTAGCGTATGCCTCGGTCTTTTGGTAGTACAAGTCCTTGAGTAACTTCTGTCCAAGTTCGTCTTTAACGTTTTTCTCAACTAAGCGATTAAAGGTGTCTGTAATGCCGCCCTTGCTTCTGTCTAAGGCACTTGTCAGATGATCAGCTTCTATTACATCGAACTTACCGTTGGTTTGATGAACCACTCCAAACGGCGTTACCTGAATGTAATTACCTTCAATTCCACCTGTTTTTGGGTTACGTACAAAACCACCGTCAATTGAATGTTCGCCAACCAGAGGGACGACCGCAACCCCACCAGCACTGTCAGGATTCTTGTAGGCCATAAATTCCTGAACCTCACCGTCTTGTTTAGCAGCCTTTAAGGCTTCCTGAATTATTTGATCTCTATTAACCTTGTCTATCTTTTTGGTCTGACTTTTCCATATGTAAGCAGCTCGTGAGGTTGGCATCCAATCGCCATATTCTCCATTATCACCAACATAGCGGCGTTCAAAACTTACAAAATGTTTTTTACCGTCTCTAGTGCGTTTGGTGTGTTGGCGATATTCATACATACCATCTCTAAACGCTCTATTCCAAGTGTCATTTATACCAGGCTTGGTCTGTTCATACAAGTTTCCCTTAGTTAGTAGGTGCTCTTCCTCCATTGGTACGTTCTTAAACTCTTGTGTTTGGTTTTGTTTTAATGGTTGAGATTCAATAGTCTCGCGCAGGCTTCTTCTGTTGACTTGTGTTAAAGGACGTTGTGCGCTAAGGGATTTAGAGTCTGTAGGAGTTTCCTGTATTTTATGTGTAATAGAGTTTGGCTCATTAGTATTCTCTGGTGTAACATTAAGACCCCAGTTTCCATTTTCATTTTGAGAATATCCAAGGGATACTGAATCAGTACCCCAAACATCTTGAACAGATGGACGAGGTTTATCGTAAAAGGAGTCGTCTTCTTCTAATTTATAACGGTTAGTGTTATTGACATTTTGAGGAGTGTTTGGTATACTATCGTTGAACCCGTTGTCTGGGTCGCTAGAGGACCGTTCAGGACGTGAAGGTTGTCGGCCGGATTCATCCGCAGCAACAGCCCCCTCTGGGGAATAAGACATAGCAGGCTTGTCGTTTGGCAAGTCTTTGTTTATGTTAAAGTATGTTACCAGATTAAAATCCTTACCGCTATATTCAAGCTCGGCAACGATACGATGGTGGTTATCTAATTGCCGTTCAAACACCATGCGCTTACCAGTCCTACCAGTACCTGACATATATACTACATCAGGGTCTGAGAATACATGAGGTAGAGCTCTAATATCTGCTTCCGTTAGAGGGTTAGCGTCTGCGCCGTTCTTGCCTAATCCCGTAAGATGTCCACTGTTTCGTAAATGATTTACGGCATTCTTATTTATAATTAACCGGGCTTTTTTATTAAAGTCAGTTGAGCGTAATGCTTCTGCTACTTTTCTAGCACCATCTTCAGATAATTGACCAACAACGGACTTGATTTGCTTGCCTCGTCGGACAGAGTTGAAGGACCTAACAGCCCGCTCGCTTACATCAGAGTCAAGACTCATTGTTTTAATCCGACCATCACCACCTGGTATCTGTTGAAGATTGCGGAACTTCCCCGTCTCCATCTGAGCATAGAATTGCTTGATGATATCCTGCTTACCGATAAGCCCTCTTATGGCTTCGGTGATGCGGTCATATACCGCCAGGACCTTTTGAGGAATACCTAACCTAGCGCCTAGACGCACTTTATCTTCACCGTTTAGTCTTCCGTGGTAGTATTCGCTAAAACCATCAGCCAGTTGCTCTTCAGCCAGCAGGTTGATATCGTTGCCGTATTGCCTGCCGTATTTGTTTACGAGGTAGTCGTCGCCGTAAGTTTGGCGGATAGCGTTCAGCAGTTCTGGCTTGTTTCCTGTACGTGCTAATAGTTTATGCCCTAGCTCATGATTGAGAGTGTCTTCAGATAGTCTGTTCAGGTCGATAGTATCACTATCTGGCAGGTAATAGCCAGCAGCTTTTCTCTGCATTTCATTTTGCCATTCGTAGAAAAGAAGCTTTTCATCACCAGTGAGGTTGAATTGGCGGGATTTTAGCAATTCCTGAGATACCTGATTTACTTCCTCCATGGTTTGATTGACCAGTTGCATTTTGATATCAACATCGCCCTGGTCAGGGAAATATCCAAACTCATTAATATCATCGCCAGCAAACCGTAAGTCTTTGGCTTTTACAGTAAATGCATGGACGGCACCGCTGCCGTTTAGATTGCTTGCCTGGTGTTGCCGAGCATATGTTTCAGACAGGGTTACCCAATCGCCATTGTTAAGGTTACCGCTGGGCGATGCGCGGTAAATAGTAACGTCTGCGTCAGGGTTATTACGAATAGCGTTTAGCACATCCATCGACTCTTGATGAGCCGTTTCAGACAGTCTCACGCCATAATTAGCGGGCTTATCGTAAAAGTTATTTAATGTACCGCCCTCTTCTATATTGAACACCCTAGGACCAGTTTCATCTGGACGGTGCGCCATCATGTAATTAGTGTCGGTATTAGCGGTATTATCAGCCATACTCCATTCCGGCATTGAAGCTGGGTTGGATATGAACTGCTGAGCTTGTCTCTGAAAGCGTTCTTGAGCCATCTGGACACCTTGCGGCGACACTCCCTCATTTTGCAAGCGGACTGTCATATCGTTTAATGTTTCGCCATCAGCATTGCGAATGTCGGTTGCCAGATTATATGTTGGCTGGTCATCCAACTTGTATTTAACATTCTGCATTACTCGGTTCTGCACACCCTGGGTAGCCTGCTCAACAAGATAGCTTTCTAGTTTACCGGTGGTCTGCTGGCGGGATGCTACGGCACTGATGTCGCCACGTTGAATGTCTGACATGTTCTGGCTGACAGCCTGCTTAAGAGCAGGGCTAGCATTTGGTATGGTGGTCTCTACTGTCTGATTAACGTTGATTGACTGAATTGGATGGGTTTGGTTCGCTCTTGTATTGACTGTATTAACTTCTGCCGCTTGACGGATTGAGTTGTTTTCTGCTGGGCGCCTAAAGAATGATGAGTATCCCGTTTGCTGGTTATTTACAGGGCTTGTCGCTGTGTTTGTCGTAGTTTGAGTTTGCGTCTGCGATTGTTGCTGTGGCTGTATTGGCTGCTGAGATTGCTGTTGGTTCTGTCTCTGCACCAAAGCTTCCTGTTCCAATCTGCCTGGTTTAGTAATATCTACATCATTATTGGTTGCCTGCTGGTTTGAAAAAACCTTATTCCTGGTCGCGTTAATTCCCTTGCCAGCAGTAGCCATCATACCACCACCCAGTGCTCCCAGCGCACCAGCAGAGGCGTGTTGTCGCCAATCGGTATTTAACTTGCCATCATCAGCCAAATCACCAGCGAATGATTGTATCGTCTCCTCGGCGCCTTCTTTTATAGCATCCGAGCCAATGTGCTTAGCTGTATCTATAACCTTTTGCTGCCAGGCTTGCTTGGCAATTTGTTTTACTGACTGTTCAGCAGCTTCTTTACCTCCTTGTTTAAGGACTGATTTAACTAACGTACCGCTACCACCGAACGGAACACCAAATAAATCAATACCGCCATCGGCAGCAGAGCCGATACGTTGCAAGGTGTTTAGGTCTTCAACTTTCCCTTGGTCATTTACTCTAACACCGCTGATACCTGCTGATATCTTATTTGGAGCTTCCATAACACCCCGTGCCATACCAGATGGTAATTTAGCGCCAAAACGCAGGTAGTCCATAGGGTCATCCCACTGGAAGCCTTGCTGCTTATCTCCTTTGTCTACTGTGTCCTCATATCTTTGAATAGCATCTGTAGCAGGTTTTATTACATTACTGAAGTTCTTTTGGTTCTCTGTACCAAATAATCCGTACTTGCCAAGCGGATTAAGGTAGTCGAAGAATGTTGGTTGTGGTTTTGACGTTTGTGGTTGCACCTGCGGTTTTTGTTGTTGCGGTTGGACCAGTTGCGGTTTAGGCTGCTGAACTGGCTGTTGTGGTTGGATTGGCTTATTAACCGCATTCTGAACCTGTATTTGCTTATTCTGATTATTTGCCCAGTCTTGCTGCCCTTGCGAATTAAATACTTTTGGTGCATCATTTACTATCACCTGTGGTTTCAACTGGTTATTTTGACTATTTAGATTTAATTGCTGTGTTGCTTGATTGGCTTGCTGGAGAGGATTAGAACTGGGGCTAGGATTGGCATTGGACCCATTTAAAAGGCGCTGGCGATTTTCGACGCCATTCATACCATAGCCAGCATTTAATACTCTATTCGTATTATTTAATTGCGGCTGTATATTATTTTGTTGCACTACCTGCGGCTGAACTTGTTGCTCCTTGCGTCGCTTTTCATCATCATTTATCCAGCCTTTACCAGTGAAGAAGTTACCTAATCTCTGAAAAAAGTCCATATCCTAATCCCCTCCTCGTTATTTACAGATATTGGTTTTGACGTTTACGCTCTTCCTCTTGCTGGAGGCGTGTGTTGTAAATATTGAGCGTCGGGTCGCTACCTGGTGCTGCCGGATTAGATACACCAACCGATGTATCGCCCGCTACCTTGTAGCTGTCGAGGTCTTTTGCATTGTATTGAACCTTATTACCAGTGTAGGTATTCTGCTGACGTCCTAGGTTATCGATTTCGCTTGATAGAGCGTTTGCACGTCCAAGGTCAGCACGAGCGGCATTAGCACCGTTAGCACCTTGTGCGGCAGCTTTTTGACTCTTCATTTGAGCTAATTGTGTCAATAGATTCTGACGTGTAGTCTGTGACGCCTGGCGGGCTGCGCTATCTTCATTTGCCTTCCAGTCATTTAGTTTCTTATCCTCATCCGCATAGTCATTCTTAAACTGACCCCATGTGGTGTCGATTTGTCGTTGATTTTGAGCGTAGGTCTGACCAGCACCGGCGCGCTCTTGGTTGGCTTGGTTCTGCACTGCGCGTCCTGCTAGTTGCATATCCGAGCCGACAGCACCCATACTACCAAGCGAACGAAGTAGTCCGCGTAATCCGACAGAAGAGCGGTCATTGATATTATTGATGTTAGTACGGCGTTGCTGTTGGTTTTGGCGTGTCTGGTCGTTGAATTGACCTTCAGCACGGTTCCATGAACTGCGCAATTCATTTTTCTTGGTATTGTACTGGTTGTTAATATTGCCCAAGCGTACGCCTAACTGGTTATCTATGCGTCCTAGCCCATGCTCAAGTTGCCCAATGCCTTGGTCGTATTCTGCTAACTGAGCAGCACTAGCACGGTTGCCTCCGCCATAGTTGCCTCCGCCACTACCTCCGCCGTAGTAGCCGAGGTTGAGGTCTTGGCTGCCGGTATTACCTCCGCTCTGGCCTTGACTGTTCCTCCAACTTGCATATGAGTTCTGCCACCATGGATTAACCGATCGATTGACCGTCGAAGCATTATAACCATTTGACCGTTGTTCTCGTAAATGCGAACCAATGCCTAAAAATCCCCCTTCTCGTCGTCCAGTTAAGAAATTACCATTGATACGCTGATCATCACCGACCACGTTCAAAAGCGCCTGAGCTTCAGCACGTTTAGCAGCTGATGGATGGTTGTTGGCGTGGTATTGAAGATATTGACGGTATGACGCATTATTTTGCATAAGAAAAATCTCCTTTCGAGACAAAAAGGAGATTTGGGGTTTGTGCTATATGCTAATTACGGTATACAAAAATGCTGAACTGCTACTTCACTAATTCCGTCATGCCCACTGACGCCAATACCAATCTTCGTATAGTTCGGATCTTGCATGGCTTTACGGTGAGGTTCTGATTTCATCCACCAGTTAAAAGCACCGCGACTACTCATATTTTCACCCGAAACCCAGTTTTCACTAACAGTACGACAGCCAGCCCGATGCATCAGGTTAGCCATCTCTTGTGAATACCAGTTGTCCGTGCCTGGTATATTATGTTGACGGTATCCTTTTGCGACCATATCGTCAGCCTTGAGTTGTGCACTTTTCCGAACGTTCTCGTCCATGGATAGCGGTGCTACACCTAAACGTTGCCGCTCCTGATTTACTAGTTCCAGTATTTCTTGAGGATCAGCAGGACCGTTATCATACTTATCAAATGCTGGCTTGTATAGTTTCGGATTATTTTCCCTTTCGCGCTTTTGCGCCTCAATAACTCCGGCGTTTGTCCTTGATTCCATGTTAAGAACAGCAGCTCCAAGAGATCCAAAACCAACAAACAGTATGAGTAAAATCGCCAACAGAGCTAGTCTAGCATCTCTGCCGCTTTTAGCTTTAAATAACTTAACCACGGCGATTACAAAAGCGGCTAGCCCAGAACAAAAGCCTAATACTGCGATAGCAACAAGGAATTCAGCTGGTATCTCAGGATTGGTATGCAGCTCAGACATATACGCCCTTTGCCCCATGAAATATCCATCCAGTAGAATGCAACCAACAGCGATTAAAGTGAACAAGACAGTAAAAGCCCAGACTTTCTCGGACTTAACTTCAATCTTTTCAGGCTTTTTTTTCATGCTTCCACACTAGCACAACAGGGGTGAAATGTCAATCACCTACCGTGCCATGGCTCACACGCTATGCCGTCGCCATCCCTGTCTAGCTCTTCGCGGTAGCCAAGCTCACCTTCGCGGATTGATTCTGCACCATTAGCACGGGCTTCAGAACAGTTAGCGTAATACACGTCATTGTCATTGTCGTTGTCTTCGCTCTCATCTTTATCACCAGAATCATAATGTCTACTGCTAGGATTAGTGACTCCCGAAGGGCTACTCTTCCTACTTTGACTATGACCTGCCTGCTTATTACTGGAATTGTCATGATGGGGGCTAAACACGTATACTCCCAGCGCGATTAGTCCTATCACAAATATAAATGCAAGTACGCTAGCGATACCCTCTTTGACGTTTTCACTCATACAGCCACTCGCTTACTCCGCCGTGGTGTGAGCATGCCCCTCTGCCAGTAGCGCTGGATTGCCATCCGTCGCGGCAGATTGCTCCAACACGGTAGTGCGTTTGTTGCTGGACTGGTTGCGGTGCTGGCTTTGGCGTACGGACGATAACGTGGTTTACAGGTTGAGCTATAACCTCCACTTTATCTTCATACCCTGGTTTGCTTGGTTTGCAGATTTTCTTGCTACCAACAACGCCTTGCTGTTTTACTGCTTCAGTGTATCCGTATTGACCTGTTTCTCCCTCATACTGTGTTTCAAACGGTATTTCTTCCGTTCTACAGTCTGAATAGGTTACAGGTTGGATTACTGGTGCCGGTGTTGCATGCTGTTGCTGACCATTACCCATTGCTCCAGCAATACCGGCTAATGCGGCAATACCAACAGCGGCGCCAATAACGCCTTTAACGACTTGTGATTTACTTCCCATTATAAGGCTCCTTTGCTGCTAAAATACCTTTAGCATACACCACAAACCCCAAATCTCCAAATTGTGAAACTACTATTAAATTGGATAAGAGTTCTCGTCTGTTGTCCGGTCACTCAGGGGGCCTATTCCTTTGCTCCGTACTGACTTGGGCGGTTTCGCATTTCTTTAGCGATCACCTCGGATTACTACTTATACAACGCTGCGACGCACGCTTCCTTCTTTTTTGGATGACAACGCGCTCTCGTTTCTTTAGAGTCACACTTCGTGCTTAATTGTAAGGCTATTATAACATAAGCCAAACAAAAAAACCATTTCGTTCACGTCAACGAAATGGTCTGTATGTTTATGCTGTAGTCGCTATTTGTATCCCATCCGCCGCGAGTAATCATATATTTCATCAGTTATCTTTTCGGCGGCTTCAGTGTCATTTGCTTGATGAGCTCGGATTAACCTACGACGTAATTCAGTGAGTTTTTTGTCTTTTACTTGGCGTAATATCTTGTTGAATGTGTCGTGGGCTAATCTGCGCTCATGACGGGACTTGAGAGGGTTATTAAACACCTCGTGCAGTCGTTTTAGTTCGCCCTCTCTTGTTCCGTCCATTTGCTTAACTCCAAGCTTCGGTGACTTCAACCTCTGGGTCAATGTCGTCTAGCGGTTCAAACTCTGCGCTGATTACTCTAATAACCTTTTGCATATTATCGTCATTGACGTTGCCATAGAACTTCCGAGCAATTTCCATATGGCTCATGCCATGGTTGTAAGCGTCGACAATATCCTTTTTAGAGACACTACGGCTAACGACCTCGTCGTCTGAGCTAGCTTCCTTAGCGTCAGCGATAATTTTCTCGGCTTCTGCTTTAGCCTGCGCAATGATATCAGCGGCGCTGGCTTCAGCCTCTTTCTTTGCCGCAGCAATCTGAGCCTCCATGTCGTTTGGAGCTTCCGCTTTAGCCGGCTCTGGTTTCGGTGGAGTTTTCTCTGCCATGTTATTTCCTTTCTTTGGCGGGGCGGCTCACACCGCCCCGGTTAATGGTTACTAGTCCTTAGCACCCGTCTTAACGTTGATGATCCACTTTGGATCAAGCACTGCTGATGCAAACGCTTCAGCCTTCCAACCAACCGTCATGAATTGGTTAAGTGGGTTAGAGGTATCGCCCTTATCGCTGATCTTGATGATAATCTTCTTCAAGCCGCTACCTGCCAAGTCCACTACGCCGAATGCCTCTTGACCGTGGATGAAGTTTGAGTAAACAGTCTTAGTACTGCTCTCCTCCATCTGATTGCTCGATGCCTCGATAAAGCGAACTTTATGCAAGCGCCCCAACTCGCCCTTATACAGTTCTGGGCGGCCAGTATACTTCTGAGCATCAACCCATGCAGTATCGCCGGTGATGTTGTAGGCAGTATCTGGACCGACCTTACCCAAGAAATAGCCGTCAGGGTAGACCATCGCGTTGTTTTTCTTCAACGTGCGGACTGCTTTGCGAACTTCCGTAACGGTTAAAACGTCGTCGTCGGTAATACCTGTTAACGCACTTTTACCATTAGCAAACTGAACGGTTGCGCCTTGGTGCAGTACATTGCGAACCAATGCATCGATTGTCTCGCCTGCGTTTTGCCCCATCATCTCAATCGTTTCTTTCATCTCACGATCAATTGATGTGTTATACAGCATACTCGAGACCTTTGTCCATTTACCGTAACCCTTTAGGGTAGCAGTAACCTTGTTGCTCTTGATCTCGTCGTCCTGCGGGTTTTCACCTTCTACGAGCGGTGTAGTTGCTGGGGCGAATGGTGAACGCTTGGTGAAGGTAACGGTTGTACCGCTGTTCTTCTCCAAGGTTTTCTTTTTTGCACCTTCAGCATGAATCGTGCGCGCTTCACTACGCTCCAAGAATGTTTTTTCCAGGTACTGGATCATCTCGGCTGAAAGTGTTGCGGTCGTGTTTGTTGCCATCTTTATAGCCTTTCTTAAACGTCATGTCCCTTTCGGCGAAGATAAGCTTCCATCTCTTTAGTGGACATCTTCTCAAACGGTTTCTCGACTCGGGCACCGCTACCGCGGAAATCACCTGCATCGTTTATCACCGTTCGTTTAGCACCCTTGCCTCTCGCCTTATGGAATGACTGATATAGTTGATATATACTCTCTCGCGAACCAACAATATTGCCAGTGTTGTCGTAAATGAGCATTCCTTGTAAGAATTCATTCACATCAGCATCAAGCTCTGGATCATATTCATCAGATTCTGGGTCGAACTCTGGAAAATCCTTGAGTGCCCGTTCAGCATCTGACGACATGCCGCTAATTGATGCACTGACTTGGGCCTTGTAAGCCGCTTGCTCTTGAGCTTCCTGCATACCTGCTATCTGCTGCTGTAGCTGCAGGTTTTGCAACACCGCCTTAGCTTCAAATTCAGTGAAGAAATCTCCAGTTTCTGGATTCTCCGTCTGCATAATCTGCTCTAGTGTTGGTAGTGGCTGGTCTTGCATTTCAGGTGGTGTTTCCTGATACTGCTGTGCCTGCTCTTGCTCCAACTGTTGACGGGTAGCTCTCGCTTGGTTTCGCTTGGCAACCAATTCACGGATAGCTCGATTATCTTCGTCTAACTCGCGTTCTAGTTGCTCTTGGCGGGCTTCCTTGCCCCGTTTCGGCTTCGGGTCGTCGTCTGACTTATCCTCAGACTCTTCCTCTTTGGAATTATCGACTTTGACACGTACCACCTCGCCGCTATCTGAGATAACCGCTTTAGTGTTTGACTCGCTCGAAGCCTCAGAGTTTTTCGTTTCAGCTGCCGTCGACTCAGCTTGGGTAGACTCCTGTTCTACCTCGGTATTTACGACTTCTCGGCTTTCCGCTTCTGCTTGCGGCATAGCACCCTCCTTCTCATTACATTATTTTGACGTCGATTACAGGTGACGAACCTGGGCTGCGTGAGATGCGCTCCTTTGGTCAGCTACTAGCGAGGATTAGCCAACCAAAGCAACACACCTCCCTAAATGGGATCGATGATACTTTCCAATACACTCCTTTCCTCTCGTAAAATCCGCACGACTTCCTTATGGGCTAGCATGTAAATCGCCAACTGCTCTTTGTCGGCTGTGGCTTCTTTTGGGATAGCATCAACTGACTTGTAGAAGTCGATCCGCTCGTTCCATCGGTCTACAATTTGCTGCAACTTATTCAGCTCCTTAGCTACAGCAGCATTTTCCTCTTCCTTGGCTTTTTCGCGCTGCTCATCCATGTCAGCATTTGGCACAAAGTACTCGGTACTACGTGGGTATAGATTGTCTTCCATTATTCATCCTCCTCTTTCTGGATAACGCCCATAATGGAGGCGATTATCTCTTCCTCGGTAAAACCTTTTTCAACCATGCTTGGCACTTCCGCGATTAAGTCTTCAGGTGTACCTATCTGACGCAATTCACTCACAATACTTGGCTCTACATCTTCTTGTGGCTCTACGGGGGTCTCAGTAACCTGCACCCCATCTTCTACTGGCTGTTCGGTCGTTTCTTCTGCAGCTGTTTCATCAGTAGCAGGAATTGCGGTTTGAGTTTGTACCTCCTGCATTTCTTCTTCAGTAACTTTCAGCTCGTCTAATCCATCAATTCCAGAGTTGGCAACAATAGCGTTCCATGCCGCCAACTTCTTTTTGATTGGCACAACTTGGTTGAGCGATTGACTAGAATCCAGCGTCTGAATCAGGGTTTTTAGTGCATCAAGTTGTGCTGCTTCACTGTTGACTTTAGTGGTTGAGGCGTCAATCTTAAACTTCAATACACCTTGTGCTTTAGAGAAATCAATAGTTGCTACGTTATTTTCATCTAGCTCAACGCCGTCCAGCTTATGATCATCGCGCTCTAATGTTCGCAACTTCTCAGCCGTTTCATCATCAAGCTGCATTTTCTCCACTCCACTACGCTCAGCAAAATAGAGGTTAATCGCCGTCTCACTCCATTCTTCAAAGAACGCTTCAAACCCTTTGCGAAGGGCGTTGTCGTCAATGGATAATTGTGCTTGTTGAGTCTTCAAGGCTTGCGGTGTTTTACCAAAGCCAGGATTGCCAACTTCCGCACTGATTGAGGTGTCTGGGCTATTGACCAGGTTGAGCATTTGCGACTTCTGTAAACCGTACAGGTTCGGGTATTCGCGTAAGGCCGTCGTGTCAATATTCATAACTTCAATACGTGCATTTGGGTCTGGTATCTTATTCAGGGCGTTAGGCCCAAAGTTCAATCGCCTCTCGTTCACATTACCGTAAACATTAGTAGTAGGTTGCAAGGCGATAGCACGGTTGTACTGGTAGGCTTGCATATCGCCATCGATGAGGTTTTGCAGAGGACCGATAAGCTCCAGTACGCTACGACCAAGAGGGTTTGCACCATCGGCGTCATAGAAATACCAAGATATAGGTATCTTACCGCGCGGGTCTTTATTTTGCTTGCGTCGCACAATCTTTTCAGTAGTAGGATTGAAGGTGTAGAACGTTGCACCAATACCAACCTGAAAACCGGTTACAATTTCAATACCTGATGGGTCAAGCGAACGCTCCTGCTCAGCTTCATTCTGTGCTTTATCATCTTTGCTGATAATAGCTTTCTTGATTTCATCCAAAGCTTCCAGATCCCATGACGGCTCATATTCTGCATTCTCTTCCTTAGCTTTGCGGCGGCGTTCTTTTTCAGCATCAATAAGCTGCTCGACGTCAGCCTCTTGCCACCATGAACGCATGAATACATAGCTGCAATCACTAGCAGATTTCTTACCTGGTTGAATAAAAATATCTCGCCAGGATACGATCAGGTAGTCTGGCAGGAGCTCGTCGTCGTTATATAGCATTGGCGTGTACACACCCTGCGCGCCAAATGTCTCACCGCCCTCTACTGTCATCCAGCTTTTGTGAATCAAGTCATATTCAGTATTGGCGTTAGGCAGAATTTTCTCTAGGTAGACAAACTCGGCGATAATCGGCCATGGACTGTTTTCATCGACAGTACTAACTACACCAGTTGGCAACTGCTGAATCGTACGTCGCGGCGACTTGATGATAATTGAAGATGCTGTGCCGTCGGTAGTCTTCGGAAATGCCTTCGGGATTTTTGGGTGTGGCTTATTTCGGGCAATGCGAGAAAACTCCGGAAACGGCTTGGTTAGCAGTTCGGTCTGCTCTTTAGCAGTACCGTATAGGTCAAAGATATTTTTCTCTGTTAGAAAAGAAAAAGCCACTGATTACTCCAAAGATTACTGTTATTTGCAGTAAACTCTGGTTGTTTTCAGTGGTTTACGCTTGTATTATATCACAATTATGTTTATTGGGAAATGTCCCTTGCTATGCTCTGATTCTCGTATATTCAAAGACAACATCGAATGAGCCTTTGTATAACATTTTTGCTCGGCCGTCATAGCGGATTGACGGATTAACTAGTCCCTCGTCTTTCTCAATCCGTATCGCTAATTCATCGACCTTGTCCCGCGCCTCCGCCATAGACCCAACACGAAAACGTTCTTCGTAATGCAATTTTGTGCCGATGACACTACTATTCTGATAGTTTTTCTCAACTTCAACCGTCGTGTTCTCGTTAAGCTGCTTTTTCTCTTTGACTTTGCCAAACTCTGGTACAAATTTTTTCATAATTCCCTCCTTAATTCCATGTTGCCATTACGTCTCTATCCGCAAGCGATTGATTATACGCTTCACCACTGCCGACGTCGTCCTCTGGGCGCTGTGCCAGCTGTACTTGATATGCTAATGAATCGCTTGCGTCATCGTTGGTGGCTTTTGGAAACATACTAAGCTCGTCTTCTAGGTCTTTACAGAAATTTGTATCACCGTGTTTAATATGGTAAATGCCGCCACGTTCGTATCGTGGAACTAGAGCTTCAATTCTCAATGCCTTGTTATGTCCGCCGTGCTTCAGTAGCTCGACATCTATGTAGACACCACGCCGCAATATCTCCTCATTCCAAACCGACTTCAGGGCTTGTGTAAACTGGTTATCCTCGATGCCAATCTTGTGTAGGTTGTACCGCTTCCAATTCGTAAACATAAGATCAACCAGGTCTGTTGCTGATAGTTTTGTCCGATAACATATCACATTCCATTTGCCTTCACGATCGATAAAGTTGAGGGTGATACCAATATAGTCAGTACCCTGCTTCACGTCATCCGCACCTCGCGGGTCAATGGTCATGACGTTGTAGGTATCAAGTTGCAATACCTTACTGAATTCGCGGTATTTGTACCACGCCTGCTTGAACTTGCGGTTCTCTTCGTCAATTGGGTTTTGCTGATAAAGTGCCGAGAACTCGTAACTGCCCATCTCAGCACGCTTTTTTAACAGTTTCTCAAGCGAAAACTTCGCTGGCCATAGAGCTTCGCCTGACTTGCGATATTCGTCGTCTTCAGTGGCGATAGCCTTGTATTCAATGATTTTCCAGTCGTCGTATGGTTCGCCGCGCAGTCTCGCTTCACGTGAGGCTTGTATCACGCGCCCCGCTAAATCGTCATCATGCCAACGCGTAAGAATAAATACGACCATCGAATTACCTTCTTCTCGTGTAGAGAACGTTGATTTATACCAGCCGTCACGAGCTTCACGGATTACAGGACTGTCTGCCTCTTCTCGGTTCTTAAACGGATCGTCAATAATGCCAATCTTGAAGCCACGCCCAGTTAGTGCTCCGCCAACACCAACTGCGGTGTAGCCGCCACCTTCCTTGGTGATCCAACGACCTTTCGCACGGGCATCCGCACGCAGTCGTGTTGAGAACATTGCGTTATATATGCTTGACTGCATAATGTCTCTGGTTTTTTGGCCGAAATCACTAGCCAGCTCTGCTGAGTAGGATGAAACTACAATTGGAATGCTTGGCGATTTTCCTAAAACCCACGATGAAAACTTCTGCGTTGCCATATCGCTTTTACCGTGCCGTGGAGGCATGAATATCATCAGACGGACATCTTCTCCGGCCATCAAGCGTCTGTAGCCGTGCTCCAGCTCTTTGGCAATTTCAGCATGAAACCATTCCAGCTGATATTTCGGATCAATAGCAATACAGTACTCAGCAAACGAACCATTCTCGGCAATTTCTCTAAGAATCCCGACTGTTTGCTCTGGCGTTAAGCAGCTGCTCGGCTTGGCTTGCACTCAGCGTCACTCCTATATCGTTACCGTTTGTTGTCATGTCCAGCTTATCGCCGTAAACTTTTGGATTCTGCTTGGCCATCAGCCATTTGCGTGTATCAATTCTTAAGCGAGAACGCTGCACATGTTCGCCGTTGAGAGTGTATCCAAGAAGATTACCAGAATCATCAAGCTTTTCCATGTAATCATTTCTGGCGTCGTCAGCAATCTCCAGGATTTCTTCAGCATGCATATACGACCGCTCCTCACACGCGCGCGCGTATTGCTCACTAAACTTATCATTTTCTCGCAGCCAGCGAAAAAATGTCTGCATTGAGATCATATCCTTTTTTGAACAAATAGAACGGACCGATTGTCCTTGGGCAATCATCTGACAGATTTTATCTGCAAGTTTATTTGTATACTTCGAAGGACGTCCAACCCTCTTTGGTGGACGTTTAGGTGGTGTTTTATGAGTGGATTGGTCTTTAGTTTTAGTGGTTTTTGCCACTTAATATTCCTCGCGGTGGAATATTTAAACTAGAGGACCTTTACTGCTTTCGATTATATAATATTGTTGACAATTTAGTAAATAATCTTTCAAAAATCCCTAAGAATATTTGCAAAAGGTATTGACGTTTGGCACTACTTTTGTTATACTAAAGACAGTCAAGAAGGAAGCGGCGCAAACAAATTACAAGGCGCGACAGCACAACACTCTGACTAGCGACTAAACTAACTTTCTCGAAAGGAGAAACACAATGGCAAAAACAATAGGTGAATACACAAAAACGGTTCACATCGTTGTTTATACATATTCTGGCACAGAAGTAAGAGAAGCGGTGATCGTTGATAAGCACACTATCGCAGTTATGGGCGACCGACCAGTAAAACATCTTGTAACGGCAACTCTAGAGAATCTGAAAGACTTAGGCGTATTAGAAGGACCGTGCCGCTGGATTAACCTTAAGAGAAAACAGTAGTAAATATTGCCTCGCCGGCGGCATCGTAGCCGGCAGGAAGGTTAAATGAAAAAAACTAAGCATATCTACGTCAAAATATCAGAGAGTGATCACCAGCAAATCGTCAAGCGAGCGGCAGAGCTTAATTTGACTATCAGCGAGTATATTCGACGGTTGGTTTTGGTGGATATTGCGAAAGCTGAGAAATAGTGCTAAACTGTGAGTGCTAGTTTAGTCGCTAGTAAAAGACCGCTGATTTAGTTTAGCGGTCTTTATTTTTTGTCGACTATTCTTCAAAACAGCTTGACAAATCATCTTAATTGATATAATCTCTGAATACTAGAGCCTTAGTTGAGAATCCCGTTGCCAGTTATCTGGTGCGGGATTTTTACGTCCCAATGTATAAAATAGTACTTTTGCGAGGGTAATTAGTGGATGGTAATAAGGATTCTGAAAAACGTGTCAAGACCTTGCGTAAGCGACTTGGCGCGGCATCAGATTTAATAAAGGACGATGCGTACTTGCCCCTTTTTAGGAATCGGCAGATACGCTATCCGAAAGAATTTGAAGAAAGTATAGCTCAAGCCCAGCGCAAGAAACACCCAGACCGCTGGTTTGCTAAGGTGTGGTCATGCGCTAATACGTTTGATTCTCTTAAAATGTTAGCTAAATATGTGGCACGCAAAGTGGCAGAATGCGCCAAGAAAGTACACGACGAAAAGCTAAAGAAACAGATAAAGCGAATCAATCCAAATGGATTATTAAAGCTGGCTGAAATTAAAAAACAGCGTAAATCAGTAGCTGGTAATTTACTGCTGTAGTTTTTTCTGATCATCTTTCTGGACACGGCGACGACCGTGTGTTTCTTGCTGTCTGAACTCTGTTTTTATATAACAAAATGCTTATATTTTCAAATAATAAGACTTTGTCACACTGAATCCTCGCCGATTCTTGTATTATTTTTTAAGAAAGGTGGGTATTAAGCATGATTTTTATATTTTTTAGCCAATAAACAGCTCTATAAAGAACTATTTTAGTAAATCTTTCATTATAACGATCTTTATAAAGAGACCAGTGGAGTTTTTTATGATGAATAATATTTCAGATTGCTTTAGTGACTTTTTGCGAGACGAAGTCATACTATGCGACAGGAGTAGCAAAACCATAGAGCGTTACCAATGCTTTTGCAGACTACTGATTAATTTCTTAGGAAACAAACCTATCAATTCCGTATCTCTAGAAGATACCAGAAAATGGCGTGAGATGCTCTACTCATACCAGAAGCCAGATACTGTCAGAGGCTATATAGTTTGCCTCAAGTGTTTTTTCAAATACTGCCAGCGCAAGGGTCGTCAGCTATTATTCGACACCGAAGACATTAAGATACCTAAGCGTGAAAAACGCACCCTAGACATTCCAACCGAAGATGAAGTTGAAGAGTTTATT
>ERZ773042.231-NODE-231-length-42330-cov-5.997658_pt1 | contig 42330 bp, 59 predicted proteins | sample MGYA00511664_ERZ773042 | MGnify/ENA primary metagenome ERZ773042 (study PRJEB29015, sample SAMEA2737984) | human oral metagenome | biome: human oral; feature: human-associated habitat; material: dental | place: China | collected 2036 ... | reverse complement strand
TGATGAAATCGCAGTTTTGGAACCATTCGAAACAGCACAGCTCTAAAACTTTTTTATTGTATTCTGTTTGAGGATATTTGTTTTGGAACCATTCGAAACAGCACAGCTCTAAAACTTGAGGCCGGGGGTAGATTAAAATTTAAGAAAATATTATTTTATCGCAGTTTCCGCTGCGGTTTTGTTTTAGCTCAAATCTCCCCAAAGGGTAATCCGATTTCCTGCATCGTCTGTTTGGCCAATAGCCATATAATTACGATTGCCAGATTGGCCAATGTAAGAGATCCAGCGATAACCATTAGCTGAGCCTTTACTGTCATAATTAACAGAATCCCCGGCTTCGTAAACATGCACGATTTCACTGTTAAGATTTGGTTCGCGGCGCACATTGATAGCTGCTTCTCCTACCTTAAATGTTCCAGTCTCAGGCGTAAGTTCAATTTCGTCTGATGTTGGGGTTACATCTGCAGGAGTGACTGGCGCTGCGCCATCGCTATAAGGTGGATAAAACCAACCAATCACATCCTCAAAACCTCGATTATTGTATCGAGCTGGGCCTCCTACAATTAGAGCATCAGCATTGCCATCAACATTCTGCTCAACGGTTCGCATAGTAATACCATCAGAATCCTCAATGATGATACCACAATGTCCATAATTAACATCACCAAACCAAGCATTCATATTGAAAAATGCTCCAGCTCGTGGGTTTTCGTCAGTTGGCATGCGGTGTACTTCCCAGCCAGCGGCTTCTGCGGAATCTAGCAAATCAGCGGCATTGCCCCACAAATCCACTCCGAAAAAGTGTTTTGATGGGTAGGTTAGCAAATCTGCGCATTGAGTGCCTGCGAATCCGTCTTTATCAACACCCATACCTGAGTTTGCTAGGTCGATCGTAAATTGTACAAGTTCATTTGCTGTCGTCATTTTTCTATTTTCCTTTCAAATTTTCATTCATTTGCTTCACAGCGGCCTCGATAAAGACATCGAGGTCTTTATCTGCCATGTAGATATTATATTTTTCAAGCTCGGTGAGTATCGCACCTTTTGCCTGAGCGAGCTTCTGCTCGCCCTTGAAGCCAGTTTCAGCTGATACCTGCTCTACGGCATTTACTGCGTTTTTAGCCAAGATTTCGACAATCTTGATTGATTTCTCCCCGCCCTTTGCAATCAGAAACTCCTTGACTGCTTTGACCATGGCTCCTGCCAAAATGGTCAAGATACCAATTGCTGAGCTTAAAACAAGCTCTGTAATTTGATTCATATTTTCATCACTCCTTCGTCTTGTGATTATCCACACGCTCATTGATAAACGTTGTGATATAAGGGATTTTCAGACCCAAAATGTCTAAATTAGTTACCAAGCTAGCGCCATAGCTAGCGCACAATGCCGTAATAATCATATCCGCTAACGCCCCAGCATTAGCAAACAAGAAAAACGGGTAGCCAATCGCTGTGATGATGAAGATAGCCGAATGGGTCACAATGCCTGTCCGAGCCTTGCGACTCGAAAAGTTTTTCAACGCCCAAGCCTTACAAAAGCCAGTAATCACATCGGCTATTACCAAAACAAATAAGACAAACACAAAGAAATGGTCATCGATCCCTGTCTCATAAAAGTCTTTAACGACCTCTATGATCGCCCAAATTCCATCTGGTTCCTGCATTCATCACCCCTTTTTCTCCTTAGCTCCAGCTTCTAGCTCTGCAATGATCGCATCTTCAGCGGCATAGACCGCATCTTGGAATGCCTGTTCTTGCTTCCGTACTTCTCGACGATTCGTAGCATACGCTTCGCTGTCGTTGATCCATTCGGTGACTGTTGATACACCTTTGTCGTCGATGTCCGCTGTCATTGTTTTGACGACTGTTTCGCCAACCTTCACACTTCCGACAAGTTTAGTAGTTTTTGTGATTTCCAACGTCATAGTTATTCTCCTTTTTCTGTCTCTGGTGCTGCGCTTGTTTCAAGCGAGTTTTCAAGCTCTGCATTACGCTCTAAAGCTTGCTGCAGTTGAGCTTGCAGCTCTTCTTTTTCAGCTACAAGCGTTGCGATTCTTAATGATTTATTAGCGATTTCGATCGCTAAATTATTTTGTATGCTTTCGTTCATTTTTTTCTCCTTTTATCCTACGTTCCGGACGATGTCCCAAGCTGCTTTTCTTGAGTTGATCAAGTTTTTCATAGCTTCTGTCATCGTGACTTGCCCGCTTGCTGCGTGGTTTAAGATATTCCAAATCGCAGCTACGCTTTCTTCTAAGCGGATAAACTGCGTTGGGCTATCTGTGTCTCCTTTTGTATTACGAGGCACGACGAAATGTCGCGCCCAAATTTCCGAATTTTTATTCCAGACACCGGGTGTCATCGCCTGCGTCACGACGCTAAAATTCCAACCATCGTCACCCTGCGCGTGTCTCATGTGATTGTAGTCTCCAAACTGGTAGATTTTATCTACGCTATTGTTTGAGTTGTTATCAATCACTAGACCAGCGAAAGAAACCGATTTCCAAGCGTTGGTTCCATTTCGATTGCTTCCGATGATGGTACGACCGTGATTCTGACCGTTTTCCTGCTTGTTTTCGTAGCGGATAAACTGCGTTGGGTAACCTGCCGCAACTCGCTTGATGGATGCGTCGTCGTTGTAAAAGAGGACATGACCATCGTTTAGATTGATCTGCATCGCATCGTTTTGAGCGCTGATAGTCTTACCTTTCATCCACTCGATAAACGCTAACTCGATTTTAGACTTGATGAAATTCGCATCTAAGCCGACAATCTTATTAGCATTTAAGTTGATGATATTAACGTTCGCTGCGTTGAGTGTGCCAGCTGTAATTTTATCAGCTAGCATGCTTTCGATCATTGCATTTTTGATCACACCATTTTTAATATGGGTCTTATCGCCGATAGAAATTAAACCCTCGTTGATTGAAATCGATCCATCTGGATTTAGATTGAGCTGGCCAAGGATATCACTAGCTGAGTTGAGGTTTTTGATTGACCAGCTTTCAGCTAGTTGACTCTGCACTGTCCTCAAACCTTGATTTTTGGACACTTCCGTCTGAAAAAGCTGATTGGTCATGACCATACGAGAGACCTTGTCCGTGATTTCCTTTTCGGTCGAGCCAATCAACCGCTCGTAAAGCTTGCTCGTCTCTTGTACCCGCTGAAAATCGGTCTGGCTAGCCTTGCCAGCGACTTGTTGAGTAATCGTGGTCAACTGCCCCTCTGCCGTGCGTTTAAACTCAGCTAAGCTAGTCTTGGCCTTGTTAAGACCAGACTCGACTCTGCCGACTTTATTCAGCGTTTCTTGCGCTGATTGCTTCCAGCTGTTGAAGTTCGTCAGCGAGCCATTGGCCGTATTAAGGGCAGCCTGCACGCTGGCCAGTTGGCCGTCAATGCCCTGCTTGTATTCGGCAAGCTTTGTGTCTGCGTAGTTTTTTGCATCTTCTGGAGCTGGTGACCAGTCGGATGTGATAGTCGCTTTTTCGATTTTTAAAAAATCTGCTTGACTGTCGTTTGGGGACAGGTTGATCAAGTCACCAGTGAAATAATAGTCTGTATTCTGCTCGATAAATGGTCTGCCTGTAAACAACAAAACGGCATCTTCCTTGTTACAATTAAATTTTATTCGTAATTCTGAATATGGTTTTGTTATTTTAAACTTGCGAGCAAATTGGCCAGTCTCACTAATCAATACTACAGCGCTATAAGAACCATCTGCCCAGCGAAATTGCAGCATCAATGTTGGTCTAGTTGTATTTTGGCTAGTCTTTGCTGTAAACTTGTATGTTTCTCTGTCAAAGCTTGATTTGACGGGCTTTGTATTAAATACACCTATCAAATTTCGTCCACCTACCGCCAGCTCCTCAAAGCGCCTGTTTATGCTCCGCACGTCCTCTGTGTGCTGAGCTTTGCCCACATAGCTAGCATCAATAAGCTTGCGCTCAGCAGTCAGCTGACGGGCCGTCTCCTCACGAGAGTGGCTTAGCAAGGCTTCTGCTCTCGTCCCGTCTGCGTTAACGTAGGCCTGCACAGCTGCCAAGTCTACCCGCAAGCCTTGAGCTGTGCGCTCAAAGGTCGCTTTGGCTTCGGTGATGAGGCCTTCGGTGTCTTCGGGATTCTCGCTGTAGTCGGTCGCCAGATTGCCTCTCTCTAACTTAACCCCAGCCAACCAAATCTCGTCTGTCGTGCTTCGGCTATTGTGTCTAAATAGCACATGCTTATAGATACTAGTTGCTTCTGCTGGCGCATCTGCGAGCTTGTAAACAACATAGTACCTCTGCCAGTCAGCAGAGAGCGTAAAGCGACAATTACCGTCTCCCGCCTTTGATACAAGACCTTGACTAGTCGTGCCAGATGCGACAGGCAAAAAGCCTCTCTGGCCGTAGAAAAATGTAGTCATCTCGCCCGTGCCTTTTGCCCAAAAGGACAGGGTATAAGTTCCGCCTAGATCTGGATAAAGAGCATTTTTATACTCTACAATATCCTGATATGCAGAGTTAGCGTCTGCATTTTTAAAGTACCTGACTGCGCAATTATTGTAGGTCTCAGATAATAGTCGAGACTGACCGTTGACTCTATCAAAAGCCTTGGTCCTTTTGAGCAGGTTGACTCCACCGACCTGCAGGCTCGCTAGCTCCTCCCTCAGCTTCCCAGCCTCTGCCGTTACCAAGGCCTTATCAGCCTTGTCTTTCGTGGCGTTGAGGATTTCCTGACGGATTCCGCTTGCTCTCACCTCAAACACAGCTGTGCTCAATTTTGAGTCCAGCTTGTTATCCATGTTGGTCTCGAGTGACTTGACTGAGGCTAATATCCTATCAGAGAACAAGTTTAAGGCGCTTGAGTCTGCTTTGGTTTTGAGACCTTCCCGCAAGCTGGACACCCCAGCTTCCAGCGAGTCAGCTCGTTGCTTAAAGCTAGACTCTACGGCTGTGACGCGCTCGTCTTGGTCTTCGTAGGCTGGCTGATAAGCTGGATAGTAATTGCCGACTGAGAGCATAGCATTCTCAATCACGACCTGCAACCCAGCTGGGAAGCCGTAATTTGTCCCAAATCGGATAAAGACATTGTTAGTCTGATAGGTTTCAGCTGCACCGGACAAGTCAATCGTAAACTCAAAATGTTGGCGTTCGGTTGTCCAACCTTTAAAAACTAGGTTTCTGTAGGCATACCACGGATGAGCGCTAAAATGCACGTTAGCTTGCGTATCTCTAGCTAGAGCGACTGGAAAGGTCACATCAAAAGACAAACGCACATAATCACGCTTGAGCCTGTCCTTATTTTTCCAGAAATCAGGAACGATAAAGAACCTATAGTCGTAGGTTGCTTGCTCGTTTGTCGTAAATGACTGCGTTCGTGAGTTTCGGAAGTAGTTTCGGGAGCTTCCAGTCTGCACACTCGCAATCCGACTTTTCAGCTCCGCCGCCGTCTGCACAAGCTCAGATTTGCTGGCTTTACCATCAGCCAGATTCGTCAGCTCAGCCAGTCTGCGTGTAGTCGTCTGCTCGTAATTAGCTTGAGCAGATTTGACACCCGCAAGCTCTGTTTTGGTCTGGTTGAGCGCTGAGACTTGCTTGGCAAGATCAGCTTCAGCTTGAGACTGTTTGGTGCGGATGTTGGCCAAGTCACTTCTCAGGAGCGCTGTTTGATCGTTCGCTGCCTGCTGAGCACTAGCGAAGTCAGATTTCAGTCGGTCTATCGCAGCCTGATTGGTCTGCTTAGCACCAGCCAAGTCCTGATTAAGCTTGGTGATAGCACCCTTGGCCGCCTCGATAGCCGAGGCATTGGCTCCAGCCGTACGGAGAGCTTGGGTGGTTTGCTGAGTCTGGGTGGCCATGGATTTATCGATCTCTTTAGTTTTAGATTCGTACTCCTTGCGAAATTTCACGAGATCCATTTCTAAAGGGTTGAGTGCCCATTCTGCCCCATTCCAAAAGTACAGATTAGTCTTTTCTCCCTCTTTTAGATAAAGTTGATCACCTTTTCTGAGAGTGCCTACAGGCTCGTCTCTCGGTTTACTTTCACTAAAGTAGATTGTGTTCTTGCCATCAGCAGAAACGAGCGCTTTAGTCGCTGTAGCGATAGCTTTAGCATTCTCTGCAGCAACATCCTGAACCGAACGGGCAAGGCTACTCATTTCATTTGCCTGTCGTTGAACGGAGCCAATATCATTGCAGACAACCTTGCGACTAATTAGATTGCCACCTACATCGTATTCACTAGTAAATGACACAATGCGAACCTTTTGACGAAATCCTAACGTTTCGTTAATGGCCATAATGTAATCGCCCGGATTCGGTCGACTAAGCCGATAGCCAGCGCGCGATAAATCTTCCATACTGATTTCAACAGAAACCTTATATGACTTGTCCACGTTCTCTTTTAAGCGTTCTAAGAGTTTACCAGTTTCTTTGTAGCGTTCATCTACGACAGGCTCTGCTTCGATTCGTCCATAGATTTTCGCTAGTGGGCTTTCATACTCAGATTCATAGCGACCTTTTGAATGATCTTCATCATCTTTCCAAGCACCGAGGCCACGTTGGTAGGTTACGAAGCTATTGATATTCTTTTCGATTTTCAACTCGTTCATATTAAAGTCTTTACGAACGATTGTTGATAGATCTGTTCCGATTCGTTTTAAGATTCGGACCACATGGCCACGGACAGAAAATTCAAGTCCAGCAGCCTTGATGATATCGTTGAAAAGTGAGAGTCGAGATTTATTTCCGAAATTTTCTTTTCGAATAGATCCGACTGTCGTTTCCAAACTGTAGGTGTAGCCACTACCTGAAAAAATCGCTTGCAGATATGTTTCAAATGGTTTTGAACCATTTAAAGTATCATAGACCATTGATTTCGACATATCGTAGAAGAATTGATGTACTGCGTCAAATTCAACTTCAATCTGTCGTCCTGCATCGTTAGGCTTTGCATAAGTAACACGATAGTATTCATCGTCTAAGCGAAAACGCCAGCCACGATCTATGCCGTGCAAGACCTTATCGTTGGTGTAGATTGTGCCTTTTACAGACAATTCACCGTTGACCGCATTGGTTGCAGAGTAAGCAACTAAAGCACTATGCTCTGTACCTTTTTCATCAATAAATGTAATCAATCTACCACCTCCTTACTTATACAATTCTTTAAAACCAAAGATTTTAATAGTGCCCCTGAAATCCGTAGAATAGCGCACTTGTTTCTGCGGATTTGGACGAATGACAAAATATTCATAATTCGTTCGAATGTTGATATTCAAGTCTGGCAATGCCACACCTTTATAAATCACGTTTTCAACACCAGATAGGCGTAATTTATCACCTTCTTTGATTGGCGTTGAAGCATGATTGTAGGCCCAGCGTCTTCCGTCGATCTCCAGGAAGAAACTTGTTTGGCTAGCGCTTGCAGTCAATTCGACTACATAAGGTACTTCTAGCTGGCTAAGAGCCGCTGTGCCCTTGTACGGGATGACTCCACCAGATAAAACAACATCTCGAGGAGTAGTTTCTCCAAATGGCAATTCAGCAGTTACCAGTTCAAAAGAAATGTTATATTTCAAACCTGCTGCTGATTTGCCAATAAAGCTATAGTCAATTTCATTTCCGATATGCACCTTATATCGATACTTCCATGCCGTATGCGGAATTTCCAAAAGGTTCAAATCGCCCTTTTTTGCTCCGGGTAATTCAAATCCGTACAAGTCATCTTGTACTGGGTGCATTTTCGTAACGAAATAAGGCTCATCACCGTACAACCAGCCTGCAAGCTCGTCTTGCTTTTCCATAAATGCCAAAAGGCTAGCAACTGCCAGCCTTCCAGAAACTTTAATTGTTTTTTGACGTAGGGTAACCCCATCGTGAATATACCCGCTGCGTCCCTTGACTGTACGCCTGTCCACCTCAACAGAAGGCGTACTATCATCAATTTTAATGTTATAAATGCCTAGCTGAGACAATTTAGTCTCAGCGTTAGCATGTGTAATCAGTAAATCCATTTCGTAGCCTTTCTATTCGTAGACAAAGTAGTCATCTTTTATGCGATCACGCGCTTCTTTCTCTTTAACAGTCGTATAGATCTTGTCTCCCACCATTTCATTGTGGATCTCAAATTTCGTATCCGACAGTTGAGAATGCTTCACATCATCACTCAGATTCTCAAGAGACGAACGAATACCGCTGTTATTTACGCTAGCCGAGGTAGTAACTACGCTATCGACTCCGTATTTCTGGTCAGTAATAGCCATAGCATAGTCTTTTGCGACTCCGTCAATCGCTTTGACCCAACCAACCATACCGTTATACATCCCTTCGCCAGTGAAGCTACCAATCGCATCCGTGACACGAGAAGGGGAATGAATATCCAGAGCAGAACGCATCACGCTTGCAATATTAGAAGCGATTGAATATGCGAGCGCGTACAGACTGCCAGCCATGCTCGCTAATCCGTTGTAAAGTCCTGAGCCAGCATGAACACCTACAGAATGCAAATGACTAGCCAGCGTATTGAAAACAGCCACAATCTGACTATTCGCAGAAGACGAAATGCTGACAGCTTGGTTCATTCCGCTGTTAAAAGCAGATGAAACAGCAGACATTCCCTGTTGAACAGAACTCTTGACTTTATTCAAGGTACTATCAAATGTCTGAGCCATCTTGTTTCCGCCTGCAGTTGCAGCTTGATCAACTTTATTCATGCCGTCCGTAACAGCCTTAGAAACACCGTTCATGGCATTTGTCGCAGCCGTCTCAGCATTCTTAAAGTTGTTTGTCACTGCATTTGCGACCGCCTGAGAGCTGCTTTCAGCATTAGACTGCATAGTGGTAAACGCCGAAGTGGTAGACCCCTGCATGCTATTCGTTGAGCCTGTCGCATTTCCGCTCATAGTATTGTAATTACCCGAAACTGCGGCAGCCGTACTGCTAGAAATAGCGCTAGCATTGGTTTGAACAGTCTGGAATGCAGCATTTGAGTCTGTTTGAAGCGCCTGCATGTAGGAACTAGCACTTGTATTCAAACCGCTCAAATTACTTGAAACATTCGCATTCATGGTTGCTGACTCAGCTGTAGCAGTTGCCTGTGCTTGCTGCATATTACTTGATACATTGCTGCTTAAAGCCTGCATGTTAATACCCGTAGTCGTGACAAGTGCTTGCATGTTAGCGTCTACGTTTGTATTCATGGTTGTTACTTTATTTAGAGTATCAAGTCCCATCAAATCCATAGAATTGCCAACGTTTTGTTGCATAGTCTGAGCCTGCAAGGTCGCATTGGTTTGAGCCTGAGTCATTCCATTTGTGACGTTAGCTCCCACGGCCTGCATGTTTGTATTGGATGATGTTACTAGATTTTGGAAGCTAGTATTGACATTTGTCCCCATCGTATTGACCGCATTAGAAGCATTCAGCCCCATCGTGTCCATATTAAATTGGACACCTGTGGCCATGTCTTGAGTATTAGTCTTCGCAGCCGTGGACATTTCAGCAGTTTTAGTTGACACAGAGGAAGTCAAATCATCCATAGTCGCCTTTGTCTTGCTAGCACCCTCTTCGTTCTTGCCAGTGATCCAATCCCAAATTCCGCCGAAGAACTCACCAACTTTTTGACCAATTCCAACAATTCCGTCAATTAGAGCACCGCCTAGAGCTTTGATAAGCTCCCAGCCAGCTTCTAATACTTTGGGTATGCCAGTTATCAAACCAATGACTAATTGAGCAATCAACTGCAGACCGCCCATAATCAATTGAGGTGCCGCTTGTATCAAGCCAGAAACGAGCGAAACGATGATTTGAGCTGCTGAAGCAATGATTTGTGGCAAGTTTTGTATCAAACCTGTCACAAGAGACATGATCAGCTGGATACCTCCCTGAATAATCGCAGGTAAGTTAGATACCAAACCTTGGATAAAGGACGTAATGACCTGTACCGCAATTTGCAAAATTGTTGGTAATGACTGGACAATTCCAGTTATCAGATTTTGCAGGATTTGGATCCCATTTTGGATAATCTGTGGCATTTGTTGGCCAAGACCGGTCAAGAAGGTCGTAACGGTCTTTTGAGCGTTAGCCATCATCTGAGGAATATTATTTAGAATTCCTTGGGAAAGATTTGCTAACAACTCCATCCCAGCTGACAAAAGAGTTGGCAGAGCATTTAACAGCGAGCTAACAAAAGTGCTTAAAATAGTATTTGCCGAGCTAATCAAGGAAGTTGCATTCTGGCCAATCCCTTGAACCAAACTCACAATCAGGCTCACTCCAGCATTTACAATGACTGGAAACATAGTTTCAAAAGCATCAGCGAATTTTGCTATCAAATCCGCCCCTGAAGCGATTAGAGCAGGAATAGCATTGGTGATCCCTTGAACCAGATTGTGGATAATTTGAGGACCTTTAGTGGTTACTGTGTTTAGTAATTGGTCAATTTGAGTGCCAAATTGATTGTTGATGATCCCCAAACCAGCCACGACCAAACCAAGGATAGCAGCTGGACCGATAGCAGCCAAAGCTACACTCATGACAGAGCTGATGCCGCTCGTCATCATAGACAAGACAGACAATCCTTTTGATGCAGCTCCGCCTAAAACACCACCTAAACCGCTAACTTGGGCAGCAAAGAGGCCAACCATTCCAGCAGCAGAGCTAAAACCACCACTCAATATGCTTCCAAGGGCTCCTATTTTGGTTCCTAATCCTCCTAAAAGACCAGTAAGCAATGTTAGCCCCTTAGTCGCAGGACCAAATGCTAAAAGCCCGCCTACTAAACCAAGTATAGGTGCTGCAGAGGACATTGTCCCTTTGAATTTCTCCATGACACCATCTGCTAACTTAGTACCATTCAAGAAATGGTCTAAAACAGGATTGATAGTAGCCATAGCATCAGTAAAGTTTTGAATTCCTTGTGATTGACTAAATTTATCTACCAGCTTATCCACATATTTTACGATTGTAGTAAATAGTGGCAGAACAGATTCTCCGAGCTTAATTTGTAGAGTCTCAAACGATCCGCTCAGGCCTTCGATAGCACCCTTTAAGTTATTAAGCTTCTCGGCAGCAACCTGCGCAGCAGTAACCTTGCTGATTTCTGCTTGCATCTTGTTTGCTCCATCTGCACCCTCATTCATCGCGATAGTTGCCGCACGAACCGCATCAGTACCAAACATGGTCTTGAGCGCCTGTTGTTGCTGTTGCTCTGTTAAGCCACTCAAGCTTTCTTTTAATACTTGAGATACTTCAGCGAATGATTTGATTTTACCTTCTGCAGTAAAGAATCTATTAGACCCTTCTTCTGTGATGATCCCGAGTTCTCTCATCATATTCGCTTGCGCTTTAGTCTGAGGTTGCAAGTTCATCAGCATAGTCTTGAGTGATGTACCCGCGTCAGATCCTTTAAGACCATTCTGAGCAAACACTGCCAGCGCATTTGTTGTGTCTTTGAATGATAACCCAAGACCGCTAGCTACAGGAGCAACTGCAGAAAGTCCGTACTTCAATTCATGGACATCAGTAGCCGACGCATTCGCAGCACCCGCTAATTGGTTCGCTGCATCTACTACGCTCAGATTATCTCGTTTGAAGGCATTCAAAGCCGTAGATGCGATTTCCGCCGCTTCTTTCAGGTCAAGCTCGCCTGCCGTTGCTAAGTTCAAAGCACCCGTTAGACCACCATTTAAGATATCTTTTGTAGATACCCCAGCTTTTGCCAATTCTTCAATAGCATCTGCCGCTTCTGTAGCAGAAAACGCTGTGTCAGCACCCGCTTTAATGGCTGCATCATGGAATTGCTTCATCGTTTCAGCACTAGAGCCAGTAACAGCCTTGATGCTGCTCATGCGAGCTTCAAAGTCAGCCGATTTGGTAATTGCACCGCCTATCGCATTTTTGATGAAATTAAATCCTGCATAAGCTGCAGAAATTCCTAAAGCTGTCTTGATAAGATTGTTTGTAGCAGATGCTGCTTGATTCGTGTGATTCACAATCCCCATCAAAGCATTAGTAGCTTTACTACCTGCTTGTTGAAAAGCATTGCCAAGTCCGCTTGAAATTTTGCTAGATAAAGTGCTGACTTTGCCGATCAGCTTGCCACCCAGAGTATTGCTTATGCGGTCCGCGAAACTATTCGCTTTAGCTGTTAAACCAGTAAAAAGACTAGACCAGCTTTGCATAATAGGATTCAGCACTTGATTCCCTAATGCGCTGGTAATTTTACCACCTACTGCCAGTACACGCGCTTCAAAACCAGCCAGAGACGTACCGATACTGTTAAAAGCTCTACTAAAAGGCCCTGGTAAGCTACTAGAAAGATTAGTAAAAACACTTCCGATTTTGTGGATTTTAGCAGCAAAACCTGTTGCGAAAGCATCTGCCGCACCGTTTAGCTCGACAAACATCGCTTTCGGGCTTTTAATAGCCTTGGTTAAATCAAAATGAAAAACCTTAGCCAAGGCTGCATTGATTTTACTAGCTACGCTGCTAACATGCCCTCCTAAAGCGGAAAGATCTGATTTCATCAGCCCTAAAACTGATTTAATATTCAGATACGCATTTAAAAAACCTTTCCTGATGGGCTCCGGCAAGCGCTGCCCGATATTGGATGCGATCCGATGGATTTCACCAAGAGCGATATTCAGACCGCCTTTGAAGCCTTGACCGATTTTCTGGCCAAGCGTGCTGCTATTACTAGCCAGCTCATTCATCAGCTGTCCGATTTTTTGGATCATCTGATTTGAGCTATTTACCGCAGCTTTTTGAGCATTATCAAAAGCTTGTTTGGTCATGACAGCAATTTCATTCATAGCGCGCTCATATGCTCTGGTATCTGCGCCAATCTCAGCAAAGATTGAGCCATCAAAACTCATGCATCCACCTCCTTCATTGTTTATTTTCTGTTTGCGAACATCTGACTAGCTTTTTCAAGCTTGGCCACAAATTCGCTTTTATTTTTGATTTCTTGTTTTGTCGGCTTGTGGAAGCTTCTTCGCACCCTTTCTTTTTCTTTGCGCTTGCTAAGTTTGTTGGTATCAACCTTCTTACTATTGAGCGTGTAGCGCAGTTCCAAAGCTAAAGCCGATAAGTTTTCACGCTCTTCGATCTGCCTATAATGCAGACCTTCGAGAATGGCGTCAAGCTCCCATTTATTGCAATTCAAGATTGTTTCTTGGTCAGTCAAACCAAGCCTTGCGCATTCGGTTAAGAGAGCGCGCTTTCCATCTTGCCAATAATTTCTGAAATGGCCTTGGCTTGCATTTGAGCTGTTGCGTCGTTTTCGGTAGCTTGGCTCTCTGCTAATTCCAACCCAAGACGCATGTTCTCGATATATTTCAAAATCTTCTTCTTGAAAAAACCGGATTGAACCATTTCTTCCTGGATTTCTTCGAATAGGGCTTCTTGCGGATCTTCAGCGTCAGATTTTTCGAAATAATTTTCAATAGCTGACAACGCTTCATCCTCACTGATCGTTTTTCCTTTTTTGCTGCCACAAAACTGGATCAAATCCACAATGCCTTGGTCGTCGCGATCGACGATTTTATAAAACAGAGCGCCGATTCCGTTTTTCGAAGACTGACCATTCGCGTCTTTTGTCGCAAGATCCTTGTCGATTTTAAACATCAAACGAAAATCAAATTTGATTTCCACAATTTTGTTACCGATTTTAAATTCCATTGTTTTTCTCCTTTAGTCAAAAATAAAAGGGCGACCTGTTAAAGCCGCCCTCCTGAAAATTAGCGCTGAATATTATCGTAATCGCCGGTTGTTTCGCCCGGATTTTGATATGCGTAGATATCATTTAACAAAGCGAGTTCTTCAGCAGAAAGCGGGAATTTACCATCTTGTAAACGGCCAACAATTCCAGCTGTGTATGAAAGTTCGACGAATTCTTCTACGCCATCGTTAAATTCAACATCATCAGTGATTTTAGCGTAACCGAATTTAGCTGGATAAGCATCTTTTTGATTACCAGACTCCCCGATTTTTGTTTTAACGCTTTCGTCAACAATAACACGCCAAATCTTGATTGATTCACCCTTAGCTTGAGCATTCAAGATTACATTTACTGACGGATCCATCGGAGCAAAGTATTGAGTCAATTCGATTGAGTGCTCGTCGCTTGATTTTTCAAGCAAGCGACCTTGTTGCGTTTGCTCATCTTGATACTCACCGCCAAGCGTTGTGCTTCCGTCTGTACGATAAGCTGGCAAAAGCGCTCCTTCGCCTTTTTCTGCATGGATTGATTGGATAAAGTAGAATACTTTTTTACCAACAATCGGCTTAGCTGTAGTGATTTTTACTTGTCCTTTTTCAGCCATTTAGGACCTCCTTGTTTAAAGTATTGTTTCGGTCGTTTTAATTACGATATGATAGACCTCTCGACCGATTGAGTTGTCCATCAAGATAGTTGATGTTGTCCGTCTATTACGACCTAGTAACCGAATAGCTTGCGATTTGATGTTTTCTGCGTAGACCCGACTTTTCGAACCAGGCAGAAAGATATCAATCTGAATAGTGCTATCTTCAATTATCAGTCCTGTCTGTGCCGTTTTTGATGTATCGGATGCAATGCCACCCACTACTAGAAACGGCTCGACTACGGACGCGTCAGGTAGCTTAAAATGGATTGGGATGCTTAATGCTCCCAATCGCTTTTTTAAGTCTCTTAGTAAATTGCTTGTTGGTGAATCCATAATCACCTCTTAAACATCTTATTTAGATTGCTCATCAATTTTGGATATTCCTCTTGTACAGCGGGATGCATAAACGGTTGCGGTACCATCTTCCGTGTTCCCAACTCAACATAGATTGAATAGTAAACAGGAGAAATGACCTTATAGCCCATAAACTTTGCTTGCATGCTGTAGATGTTCTCGCTCATCCAGCCAGTATCCCAAGGAGCATACAACTTAGCCAAACGCTCAACGCGTAGACTGGAGCGATTCAACTCTCTATCAACAGCAATCGGAGCTTGTCGCCCTTTTTTCTGTACTTCGCGCAGAAATTTATCTAGGCCTTTAACCCGATAAGTCAAACTCATAGATAAATCACCGTACTATTTTTGTGGTGTTTCTTGCCTTTGACAGCTCGGCGCTTACCTTTATAAATGACCTCTGAGAAATCTTGATGAATACCTTGTAAATGTAACTTAAAACTGTCTAGATTGTACTTTCCAAAGATTCCCATATGCTCCTCATCTGTCAGAGAATTACGCATGCAAGATACTGTTGTTTCCCCAAAAGAAGCTTCATCCTCCAGGTCATCTTTAGGTCGAACTTCAATTAGTAATGTTACACGATCATCAAACCTCATAAAATCACCACCTTGCCCGCTTTAGATTTCCCGGCTTTTAGTTCCTCTTGCAAAAGACTGTCATATTCTTCGAATTCATATTGATTTTCGACGTAAGACATAGAATAGCCTTCCATAGATTCTGACTTAGCACCTTCAGCTCCTCTGCGATTAAAACGCTTGATGATACAGTCTTCGATGATAAAGCTAAATCGCTCCTCGATCTCATCAACTTTGTAAGCCAGCTTGAAATGATCGCACACTTTCGTGCACAACCGTTCTAAAATTTTATCTTGCAGCGCATCTTGAATACCCAAATCTTCTTTTACATTTGCGATGACTTTCTCAGAGTCTATTACTCCCATAGTCACCCACCACCTTTCATTAGGCAGGGTCAACGTCTAGCATATAGACTTCGTCAATCTGCTCGAACGATGGCAAAGCGATCATTGATACCTTTGTTTCCACATTGACCGGATCATCAAGCTTTTTGGTCGTAACTGCAATACCAGCACCGACCAGTTGCACTTGTACAGCAGCATTGCCACCACCCATCAGGTCAGATTCTTCCGGAGTTGTTCCAAACACAGTATTCCCGAGGACTGTGTTTGGAGCAAAGGTCACTACCCCGTCTGGAAAATACTTCTTGACGGCGCCGTCTACATCCTTGTAGGTCTGATTTTTGATAACCACTTTTAGATTATAGTTATCTTCCAGATAGCTGATAAAATCTGCTTTTGTCACCTTAGCGCCATCTTGTACCAATGGTTTGATAGCCTTAGCTGTAGAAACAGCGTTTTTCGCTTGTGCAAAAGTGACTTGATTCAAGTACATCACTTCCGCAGAACCGCCCAAAGCTTCCAGTGCTTCGATAGCTTTTTCAATGTCCGCCAGTGGATTTGACTTATCCAACAAAGCCCATTTTTTTGTTTTGTCAACAGCGCCTTTGTGATCTTCTTGAACACCATAGTCAATATCTTTGGCTACGCCATTGCTATTGATAGCAATCTTACCAGTCGCCAACACTTGCATCCGCATAGCCTCTAGACGAGCATTAGCTCCAGCTAGCAAAGTTGCCGTGTCGTCAAAGATGCCGCGAGTAACCGTGTCAATCATACCTTGGTTACCTGTTTGAGCAATCATATTGAGCTGCTGACGATCCGCTTCCTTTACAAGCATAGCTTCTTTGAAGAATGGCATTTCTTCTTCGTTAAGTTCAACTGCCATGCGTTCACGGAGCGGAACTTTTGTATCAAAAGCTGCGGGCTGCAAGACAACAGGCTTACCCGCTGCTCCTTTGATAAAAGCCAATTTCAAACCCAGCTGTTTCTTAGCTGGAAAGACCTTTTCGCCGATAGTTGCATCTACCGTACGTTGCTTTTCGTTAAAATACCCGACGATATTAGGCGCCGTGATGACTTTCTGAATTAAAGACATAATTCACCTTTTCCTTTCCTTACACACCATTGACAAATTGAATGTGAGGCAATTTTGCCTTAACATTCGCATCTACAGTTCCGCCATTCACCTTATCCTCACGAAGAGTACCACGGTAAACTAAAGAAACATGAGCATCACCATCTGTCACATCTGCATCATAGAGCAGAACACCGTCTACATAAGTGGCAGAGGCGTCGTTTGTCAGTTTTTTTACCTTTTTAGAACGATCTTCGAAGATTGACTTCGCATCACCTGCAAGCAATGTCCCAGCCTTCAAAATCTTTCGACCATTCTCTGTCACAGTACCAGTAGTACCTTTATCGAGCGTCGCTGAAATCGCTTCATAAGGCAAATTATGCAAAATTTCAGCATTTGCAAACAATTTAGTAGATTTCATTACTACCATCCTTTCGTTAAAAGAGTGTACCGCCTGTGCTTGCGACACCAGCGGCCAGAGTAGCACCATAATTTGTAGCAGAATCTCCAGAGTTAGAACCCACCCGAGGAGGATCCTGACGAGCAGAACGCTTTACTTCTTCCGCCACAGCTTCCTTAAAGGCTTTTTCAAAGACGCCGACAGACTCAAGGGCCTTTGTTGCGTCTTTGTGTAAAGCAAAAGTCTCTGCTAATTCAGCAGGCAGACCCTTAACGACCAAGTCTTTTTCGACTTGTAGGACCAGTTGCTGATGAGCAAATTCAGCTTTGGCAGATTCCAGCTTAGCGCGCTCGTCGTCCAGGTCCTTCTTAGCCTGTTCTTCCTTGCTCAATTTTGAGTAGTCCGAACGTCGCTTGATTTCCTCTTCGACAGCTTTCTGAAACTCTTCATCTGATTTAGTCTGATGATTTTTTAAAGCTGCTTGCACTGCCTTGTTGATTGCCGCATCATATTCCGATTGACTGGCTGGGGCTTTCCATTCAGGCACTCCCGCAGCTCCTTTGTCGTTAGTTGCCCCAGCATCTAATCCATCTTCAGCACCTTCAGCAAAAAGTTGCAAGCGCCGCAAATCCATTGGGATTCGTCCAAATTTAGTTACTTTCATTTTTTCCTCCACATCCACGCTAGTCCTCTCATCACCCTGTTTTCAAACATAATAAAAAAGGCCATGATTCCATGCGTCCACGGTCTCTAGTCCCTTTTCCTTATATTTTCTTACAGCACGACTCAAAGCCACGCTAGTCTATGTATTTTATTTGCCTAGTTTTATGTCATGCGACAGGACATGAATTTTAGCGATTACGTCGCCACTCGATAGTCTCGTTTTACGCCCGGCGACGAAACAGTACAGCTTTTAACGTCTTCAGCAAAGTTTGGACAAGCAAAAAACCGTATGGGATCCCGTACGGTTTATAGTAATTTATAGCGGTTTAATCCGTTTCTTTAGGTACGACATTCTTTTCAACCCAGCTTTTAAAATCATCAAAAGTATCCATTTTTTTCAAAGATAGATAGTTCTCAATTTTTTTAATAGCTTTCTGAACCGATTCATCATTAAAACAGTAACCATTTATTGATAAATCAAAGATTTTATTGCCATTTTCTTTATCGACAATCCATAACTCGTTGCCGGTCCAACCGCTTAGCGAATCGTGGCATTTTTTAGATTGTATCTCAAAATGATTATCTTCGATCAATCCAATTAGCTTTTTGTATTTATTCATTGAAACCTACTTTCTACCAAACCAACTTGACTTTTTCTGTTTGCTAAACGAAACGACAGCTTTATCCAAATCAAGTTTCATTTTCTCGTTGGCAGCTTCCGGCTTGTCAAAGCGCTCATTTGTCGCTTGGGCGTTATGAGAATTGATGCCTTGCATCTCTTCAATCATCTTGCCTTGCATGGTGATTAAAGTTTTAAGCACAGCCACTTCAGCAGCCAATGCAGCGTTTTGTCTTTCGATTGCACGTCTTTTAGACGCTTTCTTCTTAACTCGTTTGTTCATGATTTACCTCATATTCTAATTTCGAAATATCTTCTATCAATTTTGGCAAGACATCGATTGAATCAATTATCTTACCACCAAACAGGCCTAATTCGAGTTTTACTGTGGGTCTCCTCTCTTTGGCCATAGCCGAAAAGCTAATATCTTCAATTCTGACTTGTATTTTGCTCATGTCGTCCTTTCTTGCTACTAGCTAACGCATTTTTAGCGCCTTCGAGCAATCCAACTAATATGATGTAGCCAATTACTAATAAAATAAGCAGGACGATAGCGCCTGCTGTAATGAATACTAAATTCCAAATAATCATTTTATCTCCTTTTTGACAACAAAAAAGCGCCTAGATTACTATCTAAGCGCAAGATAGGCGGGACCGCCGAATGTCGCCCGCATTTCTCGACCCACTAGCTAAGTGGCGCGTTGGAGGCGGATACTTTTCAACCTCTATCTTTACTCCAAGTATATCACATATCATCTTTAGAGTAAAGTATCTTTTGCTCACGTTTCAATTTATTTAATTTTTGTTTTTTAATTTTGTGATAGTGGATGATGTAGTTACCATCATCTTTTTGTATAAGTGCCGCTTCCATTAGATATTTCAAGCGTTCAGGGACTTTTTTATAAAGCAATACCGAATTGTTATGATGATCAGAATTATCTGCAGCGTAATCTGGATTAACAACCAATTCTTGTAACAATAACATTTGCTCCAACGGAAATTCTATTCCGTGCTTTTCTAAGATTTTTGCCAAATTTTTACCGGTCACTTGTACACGTTTGAACAATTCTTCCGTTCCCTTTACGTTTGGCAACTGTCCAATTGTATAGCTTTCCGCAAGGCTTCGTTCAATACTCTCGTAAGGTATGCCTCCTTTTGATATATCATCCCACAAATTGGAAAGATCATCTTTTAGCTTCTCAAAATCGTTATTATGAACTATGCTATCACTAGCCAATTCTTCCTCATCTGGTATTACACCAGACCGACAATTAAAATGAAAAGGCGGAGCATTTACTCCTGCCTGCATTTCATCAATCAGATACCGCTTGTCTTCTGCGTGAATTCTTTTACAAATTTCAGTCGTTCGATTATCCAGATGAACCAGTATGCGATAGTATTTAAGCCCTGCATCTTTGTAGCGCTGGATAGCAGAGCGATTGACAATCATCGTTCCGTCAGTCCGAACGAGTGTTTCAGCTCTACTGTTAGCTACTTTGTACTTCTGTGCCAAATCACGCGCCATTGTTCGAGGATGATCTCCACGGACAAATCCAGTCTTCAGGACCTTTTTCAAGTCTTTAACAAGATTGTCTGTATTGCCCCACAATTGCTGACTGTAGTTATAACCGTTAAAAGGCGTTTTAACTAGTTCTTTTAAAGCTGGTTCGTTGATTGTGCCAGTTCGACCGCTCATGGCCTTTTTATAGCCCATGAGAGCCATTTTTTGCAAATAACTTTCAAACTTATCAGCAATAAGACCTCTTGCGACCCCTGCACGAAAGAGCATATCTAGCTGCAATGACTCTAATCTTGTAGCGCGTGCAGTCGCATACTGTTCATTCAACCTTTTAAGTAATTCTGGGTTTTTCTCAGCCTGCTCACGATACTTTCTCGCATTCTCCCGATAATCTGACAGGTCGGTGCCTTTCAGTCGCTGTAGCGCCTCCTGATAGCTCATAGAGCCATTTTCAGAATACTTGCTGACAAAGTCATAAAAGGCTTTTTGCATTTCATTAGCTTGTTCTTGATAGATCTTATTTAATTCAGCAAAAAAATCAATATCTTTTCGGTCTAGATAGCGAAAAATTTCATCTGAGCGGCCTGACCAGTAGTCAAGATGGTTTTGATTCGATTTCTTGTTCATCTTCGACCACCTCATTTACTGGCTCTAGTCGTGGTTCTGGCTGTTCTAAAGCTTCTTGCTCTTTCAAACGCTTGATTTCATCGTCCACACTCACTTCTGTCAGCCCATGTGTCAGCTCAAAGATAGTCCGGTCACTGACGATGCCATAAAGAGCTTTGATATAGTTGGCCAAACCATCTGTATCAGCTGGCAAGTTCGGTGTGAATTTAATACGTAATTTCGAAATGTCAAAACCATCGATTTCCTTGACAAATTCACCAACATTTGCAATGAGCTGATAACGACGACGCAAAGAAGTTTCGAATGCTGCTTGCGTATCAATCCGCTCTTGCTCCAAGCCAAAGATTTTCCATTTCATCGCTACGCCTGTTTGACTGCCAGCGAAATTCTGATCCGACATGTCGGGCGTATTAGTAAATTTGTGGATATCCTTTTGTAAGCGTGTCTTATAGGCTTCTGTCCCCTCTACATCGTAAGACTTAGACAGATACTCAGCCGAGACACTCCCCTCATTGCCATCTGTGTCGATTGGCGGCTTGATGTGCATAAAGCGGGCTTGCTTCATTTTTGCCAAAAATTCAATCTGTTCATCTACACTGCCGATTGGTAGCTCAATATTACCAAACAAAAAAAGGATTGCATCCGCTAAATCGTTCATATAGTTGGCTGTGTCACTCTCAGCCGAATCGTACAAGTCAATCAAGGAAAGCTCTGTCTCATAGTCACCAATTCCTTTTGAATTATTCAAATACTCCGTGACCGGGACCTGTCGAAATTTATGATTAGAGCGGCTAGTTTCCTTGTAATCTTCTTTTGTCGCGTTAAAAGTAATACTTTCACTCTCTGTATAGACTTCAACCATTACCGACTTCGTATCAAAGATATTCGCTTGATAGTACCTGACTGCTGCAACGACATGATTTTCCGAAGTTGTATCATAGATGACGAAAGTTTCTAACGGGTCTAATCGTACAGCCTTAGTCTTATCTTCTTGCGAGCGATAAACCAAATCATAAGCACGGCCAACCTGGCTCATATCCAAAATCAAGGAACGATTTAGCTGATGGAAATTGTCCAGTTGCCCGATTTCTCTTAGCTTTTCATCTATGACCGATTCGTCAGCTTGATCATCATACGATACTTCAATAGGTATGCCTAGCAAGTAGCCCTGTTTAAAAGTTGATACCAGCTTACCAAAGTTATGGACTGCCCGATTATCTGCCATGTCACTATCTTTTCGGCGCTGCGACCGCAAGACTTCATGATTATTTCCTTCTGCGTAGTCGTAAAGCTCACGAATCCGGGGGTACTGATAATTTCTGTGATGATCCACAAATTTCTTTAGTAACTTATTGTTTTCTGCAAAAAGCGCGTCTGCACTCTCTGCTCGATAACGAAGCCGCGACTCCCGGTGAAATCGTAGTTCTAACACTCGGTTCTGACCGGTGCTGTCTGTAAATTGTTCTGTATATGTCATTTCTTACCTCAAGCCAGCCCTGAGAACTTCATAGCTAGCGTCTTGTACCTTCTGTCCGATTGATTTAATATGCGGAATCCAACCGTACTGACCAGCATTGATTGTGTGGTCGTTCCGATCTTCTGGTTCGTCCTTATCTTCCTTCCACGAGTAAATTTCCAATTCGTGAATATGATTTGTACAATGGTTCACTACCAAATAATAGCCGTTCTTTATCCAAGACCCCGCTAGATTGATTCGATCGATTACCTTCAGCTTTTTATTCGCATTAATAAAATCCCAAACCAGACCTTTCTGTCGCTTATATTTCCGGAGTTCCATCAATGTTGCTTGGTCAGCATTATCAACTGAAATCACACGACAGAACCCCCATTTATCCTTACAGTATTCAAGAAATTCATGCAACTTGACCACGACGTCAGACGGTGCTATCTTTTCGCCACGAAAGTCTTTATTATTATAGACTTTCTCCTCCAGCACGACTAAACAGCCCTCTGCAGTGATACCTTGATAAAGAAACGCAATCGTATCATCGGACTTTTCAGAATAGGAAGTATCGACCCCACAACAAAAACGCAAAAAACGCAGTTGCTTTGCTGCTGACTCTTGAATCACATTCTTATCGTGCTGGAACATGCTAAATATCAGGCCCTCCGACCTACCGCGCAAACCAAGTATTTTATTTTTATAAAGTTTCGTACCTGGTGCAACCGTATTGATGATTTGTTGCTTCTTTTCATCAGGCAGCCCTGCATTGTGGTCAAAATTAAAAAACCAATACGTCCAATTAGTTTGCGCTGGCGATTTCTCTAGCTCTTGCTGGATTTCTTTGGGTGTATCGTCCTCGTACTCTTTCAACGCACGAAAGCGATTGATATACTGCTCGTAGATTGGCAGGTTGGGATCATCCGGGTTCATGGTGCACATCCAATAATCACAGCGCATAGTAGATTCTTGCACGAAATCTGTATTCGCTGTGTTAATCTCATCGATGTAGCCACAACCAAACTGTGAACCCAAAGCTTTCTTCCACTTATCCTTATTTTCGTAGCCGAGGATAAAGATGACCTTATCATGCTCTGGATCGTTGTCTATACGATAGAGGATGTGCGGGATTTTATAGCCTATGCTACCGTTCCCTCGATAGTCTACATGTTCGCCAAAGATATCAACAATTCCCAAATCAGAATTGACGATATTCTTTTCCGCATCCCCGACAGATTTAGACGCGATAAAATGCAGTTTTTTTAACGACTGTGCAACCTTCAGCATAAACTTAAACGCGCCGACTGTGGTCTTCCCTGCAGCTGTCGTTCCTTCCAAAGCTTCCGCCTTTGCATTGTGTCGCAAAAACGCTTTATATTTAGGCGATAATATCAACTCACTCATTTGCTATCATCTCCTAGCTGTGTCAGAATGCCATCAAGTTTACTTGTCTGGATTGTTCCTTCAACCTTGACTTCTGATTTGTCTGTCCAAAGCCTGTGACGTTTACCCAAAAGCTCAGCAGCTTTGATTCTGTCCTTGGCACCTACGTCTATATCTATGATTTCTTGGCCGAGCTCACCGATACTGCATAGAGTTTGTTCTTGCGTTTCTCCACGCATCACAGAAGTTAGATAACTAAGGACCTCTTCTTGTGTTGCGATTTTCTCAGATGCGAGTTGAGCCAAGCGCTCATCTATGTATTTCTTGATTTCAAGTTTTTTCAAGTTCTGCTCACCTATCTGGCCAGCCGACCTCTTAGCGTATCCAGCCTTGATAGCAGCATCCGTCGCATTCCCACTGATGATGTACTCATCAGCAAATCTCTGTTGTTTTAAAGTTAATTTAGCGATTTTCCATCACCACCTTATTTTTTGTAACAAAAAAGACGCATGTATGCGCCTTTTTTTAGGAGTCCTCATGAAAATCGTTTCGTTTTCACTTTTTCGACAATACCATAATATCACTTTAGGAATTCCAAAGAGTTCCATTAGTTCCATTTTTTTTAGAAAGTTTTTTCAAAGCACTATCTCTAGCTCTGTGTATCGTCCCGCGTCCGCATCGTAATCGGACTTGGATCTCATTCCACGAAAGCCCATCAATATACAGTAGCCGCATGATAATATTTTCGACTGGATCGTCCAGCGATTCAATCGCTTGTACCAGCTCATCCCGCTCCTGATAAAGTTCTTGAATTTCTTGATAGAGCTGTTCTGACTTATCGATAATCAGCACGTTCAATTCTTCAGAGTGATTAGACGGACTTTCTGCTTTCGGCATATTGTCGAATTGCTGCCCTCGTAAAATTCCAGACTTCAAGCTGATGATTTCCTGATGTTTTGATTTTGCTTTGATGTCGATATACTGCAAGGCCTTTAGTCGTTGTTTGATGTTGATCGTCAATCGCTCACCTCCAAAAGCTCTGGGTTTTCATAGATGTTGCCGATGATTTCCTCTGCTTCCGTCCAAGCATATCCTTCTTTTATTCCTTTTAGATAAATAGCAGGCATTCCGCCTATGAATGTGCCACCATATTCTTTTTCTAGATATACTTCATGGTGACATCCTCTTGTACATTTAACGATGTCACCGACAAACACCTCCTTGCCATTTCTGTCAAAAAGGCCTGTTGATTGCATGAGTTCGATTTTATCAAAACTAATAAAATTTGTTTCGCCAAACTCAAAATGCTCACCAACTAACACTCTTTTTTTAAAATCTATCAAAGAAACATCTAGCATTATCTGATTTTCTTTATCCCACGCCCTAAATTTTGGAATCATCTTGCACCTCCTATAAAATTATTAGCAATATTTTGCTGTTCAGTATCGATTATTTTATTTCTATAATTCAATATCGGAGCCATAACATCATTTGTCAATGCAGGCTTCAAAATGATTTCATTTGTTCCCAAAAATCTTTTACCGTCGATTTTGATTTTGATGTCATAACCGTTAGCGATATATTCAAGGTCATCTTTAGACAGGGAGATTTCAAATCTACTCATTCTTCCACCTCCTTGACTTCCACACCATCACAATCAAACACCCAGCCGTAAAATATCATATCCATAATACCTTCCTTTATTTCCTATCCCAGTTTTTATCAACGTTGTCGCCCAAGAATAGCTTTTGCCAAAGAAAATACTAGCTTCCCTTCGTGTGTTAAAAAAATACTTTTTATCTTCCAAAACATCTACAATTACGCATGCCTTCTTTGTTTTGTCTGTCATACCTTTCATATGTTCATTGCTAGATATTTTAGCTAAACCTTTTTCAAACGCTCTTGTTGTATTTTCTTCACCTGTCACCCATTCCAAATTCTCTGCTCTATTATCAGTCTTGACCCCATTTACATGGTCAACTTGTGGTAGATTGTTAGGATTAGGAATAAATGCTTTAGCAACTAATCTATGGACTCTAAACGTTTTTTGTCTTCTCTCTCCTTTTGCTCCAATTTGAAGATTTACTAACACATACCCAAATCTTTTTACAATCCTTGTCTTTATATTCTTTTTGGTTTTTTTATTCCTGATATTTCCTTTGTTTGAAATGTCATAATCTAGAGCTTCTAAAATCGTCTTCCATTCTTCATTCAACTTCTTCCACCTCTATTCCTTCACAAGAGAAAACCCATCCGAACCCTGCTTCTTCGAGTTCTTTGCGGTTGTGGTCTTTTCTTACGATACTCGAAATTTCTTCGATGCCAAAATACCATTTTCGTTCGTATTTATCGTATTTTAAACAATTACGATCTGTATGTTTTACAATAATACAATACCGCTTCTCCTTCTCGACCTCATAGCCGTCAAGCCATGCTCGAGCAAAGAGGTCTCTGTTGGATTTTTTTCCATACCATTCTGTAAATTCCTTAGTTCCGTTGCCCTAAGTATAGTGAAGCGCATCTTCTAATTCCGCACTATTCCCTCTGGCCCCCTCGATCACATCTGCTGCAAATTCCGGAATTTTTACTTTTTCGGGTTCGTCTAGTTGCTGTAAATCTTCCAAAACTTCATCAACTGGAACAACAGCAAAACAAGCGTCATTATACTTCTTAATCAATTTTTGTTTATTCATTAACTTTCTCCACCTCCTCAATCAACCAATCAAGGTTCTTGCGTGCTTTCTTCAGGTCTTCAAGCCCGTTCTTCTTCTGGAAACGCAGCTGATATTTCAAAGCATTACCAAGATAAAATCCCTTGAGCTGTTCCGATGTCATAAAATTTCTTAGAGCATCGATAGATTGCATACCATATCTCCCTTGATAATGTTTTGGGTTATTTACACTATCATGTAACTCTGTCACTGTTCCATCACCCAGCTTTTTCCAATTTTTTCTATCTGTACTAAATTCGCATACAACCATTATCTTCCTGTTCCTCCTGCTTGTTTCTCTAGCCAGTTAAAGAGCAAACCGAACTGCTCCGTCACCAGCTCATCATCATTGTATTGCTTACAAATCTCTCCGATAGACGACACTGCCCATAGCCAATAAGCATCCGAGCCAAAACCGACCTCTTGACTCTTCTGATTGCTGCGCGCCATCCATGCAGGAATGACTCTGCTAAAGAAATCTATGTAGTCAATCTTCATCGCAATTCCTCAATCTTGATATAGATCCCGACTGTGTCTGCCCAGAACTTTTCTGCTATTTCGCTGGCCACTTGTGCATCGTCTTGCCAGTATCCAAGTTTCGTCATGCAATCTTTGAGCAACTTCTGCAGATTGTCCGTATCTGGCTTTGTGGTCTTGTACTGGCCATCGTAGCTTTTTTTGATACGCGGGAAGCACCACTTGACTGTCAGTCGAACGGCTCCTTTAATTTTATCAGGAGGGACATGCTGCGCAAGCAAGCTCTCAAATTTCGCTCTAGCATTTTTCAAATCAGCCGGCTCATAAAAGATTGGCTTCCCAAATTGGACGTTTACCTTTTTTTGCTGGTGAGTCGTTGTCGGAATTTTTTGCATCGGTAAAAAGAATTCAATCATCTTCTACCTCTTTCGCAAATTGCCACGCCCATGCTACAGTAGAATTTTTTATTTTTTCCTCGGTAAGCCCGCCAGGAACATAACTATTATGTTTTCGTAATTTTTCAAGCGATAAATATTTATGATCACTTAAACACAGATTTCCGTTGCCACTTTGGCACAAAGTTTGATAGTAACCATCACCCATCGGTATTTCTACTGTATATATTTTCTTTTTCTCGGCGAGGTCAATTTTTTCGATTTTTGCACGAGTTTCTAAAATTTTTAAATAGCTTCTCATTGCGTAATATTGAGATTGTAACAATTCAAGTGGGCAGGACAATTCAAAGTCAGGCACTTGTCTTTCTTTATATGCTTTTAAAAAAATTTCAATTCGCATACATCGCTCTTTTAGTTGATTGTATTCATCAATCATTCGTTGTTTATAAGCTTCCATTTTTAACCTCACATATTTTTGCTTTTTAATTTCGCGCTTAGTCCATGGACCTTGTATATGACAGGGTGCGTTTTAAGCAACCCTGTCTATACAGGTATGGACATGATGGACGACAGGACATTATCTATATATATAATATATAGTTGTCTGTCCAAGACACGACCACGTTTTTATGGTCTTGTCTGTCCTTTTAGAGACAAAGACACAACCATAATTTTATGGTGTTGTCTTATTCGGACACAACCACGTTTTCGTGGTCTTGTCCTTTTTCTTTTATCGAATTTGAGTTCTTGTCGAACCAGTATTTTTTAGATGAATTCAATCTGCGAGTAACTGTTTTTATAGACACTCCTAAATATTCAGCTACGTCTTCTTTTGAGGGTGGCTCGCCGAAGTTCGCGTTTTCGATTGCTTCATCAAACTCTATCAGCTTTTGCTTTTTGTCTTCCTTTGCGTTCTTTTTGCGAGTTTCTTTAGCTTTCATCCACCCTGGCTTATCATCGTCCAGCTTAATATCCGCCAACACGCCTGATTCATCAAGTGCATGCACTGGATAGCTGAACCACATGTTGACTAGCTTAAACTTGGCAAACTCTCGTAGCGTACCTTCAACGCGCCACGCAGTCGATATCTGGATCTTGTTGCGAACTTCTTCAAGCTTGTCTACATACGGAGCCCGAGCCATCACATCAGGAATACCCTTTTCAAAGTGCGTTCTCATCTGCGCAGGACTCAAGAGGTCATCCAGCCCGACATGTTGCTGGTAATAGTCATTGTTTCGCTCTTGTAAAGCTTGCTTGTACACTCCACACGCTGCCTGATTTAGTCTTTGAGTAAGTAATTCCTCTGACACTTCCAGCTCTACTAAGTCGATAAGCGCATCGGGATCCCGAGCAAATACGCCCGAACCACTAGCGCGGTCCATGGACTTCTTGCCACCTTGAGAACCTTTAGAGTGGTGATGACAGTAGATAACACTAGAACCTAGCTCTGTGGCCACCTTGTCAAATTGATTGGTAAAATGTGCCATCTGGTCTGCGCTATTCTCGTCACCCGTCAGGACTTTATAGATTGGGTCGATGATGACTGCGATGTAATTCTTCTTCAGCGCCCTGCGGATAAGTTTAGGCGCTAGCTTGTCCATCGGTACGGTCTTTCCACGCAGATTCCAGATATCAATGTTCTGGATGTTTTTTGGTGGCAATCCCATAGCCTGATAGACATCACGGAAGCGATGCAAGGCAGACGGTCTGTCTAGCTCCAGATTGACATAGAGGACACGCCCCTGCGTACAATCCCAGCCTAGCCACTTCTTGCCCTCTGCGATTGCAATCGACATCTCAATCAATGCGAATGACTTACCAGCTTTAGAGGGACCAGCAATCAGCATTTTGTGACCTTGGCGAAGGACGCCTTTAATCAGCTCAGGCGCCAGCTCTGGCAAGTTATCCCAGCTGTCGGCCAATCCTTCAGGATCAGGCAGGTCATCGTTCAAGTCTTCGATGTATTGGTACCACTCGTCCCAGTCAGCTTTACCAATGTTAGTATCTACTAAGAATTGCTTCTGGCCATTTCGGATAAACCCTGGCATGCGCGATAGCCTGCTTGGATTACGGTTTTGAGTATCGACCACAATCCCATTTTTCTGACAAACTTTGTAGAGATAATCCACACGTTTGCGATATTCTTCATAATTGCCAGCGTCTACCTTCACGATAGCGTGCAGGGATTTGTTACCACTGTGGACCAAGGCTGCAATCGGCAGCTCAAGCTCCTTGTAGATTGCATTTTGCTTGTCGATTGGCATGCTGTCGGATTCAACCAAAGCATAGCGAAAATCTGTCACATTTTCATTTTTAGCGCCTTTTCCATCCATGGGATTGAATCGAATCCATGCGCCAGCTTCTTCGCGATAGTCGCCAAGGACAGCTCCAATATCGCCATTACACTTACTAAGTGCTTCAATCAACTGACCAGCCGTACGGTCATAAGCTCCCTTTGTTGGCAACCATTTGACAATCTCGCCTGTTTCGTCATCAGTTTTTGGATAGCATTCAGTCACATAGCCGACATTTTCGCCAGCTTCAAAAAGTGTTTCAAGGTATTTGATGATTTCTTGAACTGGATTCCAGACAGTCGGCTCGTGGATTTCTTTACCTTCAATCCAATCTTTATCGATGACACGATAATCGCGGTCGATGGTATCGTTCCAGTCCAACTCACGCGCATTCTCGCTATCGTAGCTGGATTGTGACATCCAGCCATTTTCTTTTGCAAGTTGGGTAATCGTCGCACCCGTTACAATCGTTCCTGCTTCTTCGTTGAAAGTATCCCATTTCTTGAAACACTCGAATTTCTTATATCGGCTATCATTTTGCGACCAGTTGTCCCAGTCAGACGCCGTGTATCCTTCGTGTTTTAAGGCCATGCCGATATTGACCCAAGTTTGGTAGTCTACCGTGGCAGGATTGATATAATCCAGCAACGGCAACAAATTAAAATCATTCTCTGCCACTGTTTTCTCCTTTTCATCTTTTAAAATAATTTTATTTGTGACTTATAATTTTCAAGTCTCTGTTTTGCTGAGTTGAAAATATCTTCGTCTAATTCGCAACCTACATAGTTAAATCCCATTTCTTCACAAGCTATTAGGCTGCTTGCTGAGCCGACGTGTGTGTCTAGGATTTTATCTCCATCACTTGCATAGTTTTGTAATAGCCAAATATATAAATTAACCGGCTTTTGCGTTGGATGTATCCTTATTTCATTAAGGGCTTTATTTCCTTGCTGCAGGTGACCTTCCGAGATTGATTTTCCTTGCATCATACCATTCCACATATAGCGAAATAGTCGTGTGCTATCATGTAAGCTGCAGTATGCTATCTCACAATCTGAAAAACTTGACTGGCCATTAACTTTATCCCACACAATACGACCAGGACCAAAAGAATAATCAAAGTAATTAACCCCAAAAATAATTTGATTTTTAGAAACTCTAAATAATTCATCAAAATAATCTTTCCCTGGAACTTCCCATTTAGTTGTTTTGCCATACAATCTATGGACTCCTATAGAACTGATTTTGTTCCCATAAAATTTTCTTTTTTCTGGACCGGAAAAATATGGAGGGTCTACGATAGCTAGGTCAAAGTAGTTATCTGGATATTGTTTCATGACATCCATACAATCTTCGTTAAGAAATAATTTCAAGTTATCACCTCATTCCAACTCTTTTGCTATTGCAGCAATAACATTGACTGTCACGCCATTTCCTGCTTGTTTGTATAGTTGAAAATTGCTATTGACTTCTTGCGCCTTATCGAAAGCCCAGTCAGGGAATCCTTGCAATCTCCAGCACTCACGAGGTGTTAGCTTTCTAATCCTAAAATCAGGCTCAACCACGCCCTGACTCTCTCCAGTTAAGAGAGTATTTGCTATCTGCTTACCCACTCGTCCTCTACGTGTTTGGGAGTTTGGGTGTGATAAGTTCACGCTATCGCCAATCGTTGCCTCAGTGTATCCTTGAGAAGTTGCCTCTGTTATTTTTAAAACATTGTTTTCGTGATAGCTATTCCTAGTTAAAGTAGGAGCGATGTCATGTTCTCCGCCTTGATTATATTCGTGTGCTCTTTGAATAATTTTCACACCCTCTCCCTTATTGGTAGTTAGGGTAGGTGCTAGGCCATCAGCTTGATAGACTTCTCCATTCATCCCCCTTCCAGATGGATTGATATTACCAATGGAACTCACTCTCTGCGATTCACTTTCAATAATGTACGATCCGACCCCTTGACTGTTTGGGTATCTGGTTGTAAGGGTATTCGTTGACAGTTTCTGATGCTTATCAACTTGTTTGCTAGCGCTTGAGAGAGGAAAAACTCTTCTGGTACGTTCTCCTCTAAGATGTCCGATAATAAACACACGTTCCCGATTTTGGGGGACTCCAAAATTCTTGCTGTTAAGCACTTGCCATTCCACATCGTACCCCAATTCATCCAAGGTTGAGATAATGGTCTCAAACGTAATTCCGTTTTCGTGATTGAGGAGTCCTTTGACATTCTCAAGGAATAAATATTTAGGTCTGAGAATAGATGCGAACCTAGCAATCTCAAAGAACAAAGTTCCTCGTGTATCTTCAAAACCTCGTCTGTTTCCTGCAATCGAGAAAGCTTGGCACGGAAATCCTCCACAGATAACGTCCACACTTCCGATTCTTCGAATAGACTCATCTGTGACTCTTGTGATGTCATGTAGTTCTATTTCTCCTTTCGTATCGTGTATAGCTTTGTAGCTAGCTCTAGCGAATTTGTCTACTTCACAGAAGCCAATACATTCATGACCAGCGGATTCCATCCCAAGACGAAAACCACCGATACCTGCGAATAGATCCAAAAATTTCATACATCACCCCGGTACATATTCAGCTGGTCGCACGCCCGCAGGTAATCTCCATCCGTTCGCTGCGATACGATCAATCATATTTCTAGCTTGGTCAAATTGCCACATACCAACATCCTTGAAGCCACGACCTTCTAAGAATCGAATTTGCTTCGGTGTAGTCAAGCCTTCTGATTGTCGCTTGTGCAATCTATCTAGTAAGAGATTGGCCTTTCCTGCGTTTCCAATTTCATCAGTAAAGATACCATATTTCTCAAGTGCTTTGATTTGTTTGTCGCTAGCAGGTGCCATTTCCCATCCGAAATTGGGCACGTAGTTCGACAAGTCTTCGGCGTGGATAGACATTTCAAATTGCAACGGATCTACTAGTTTACGTTTACGCTTGCGCATTTCTTCCAATTGTTTTGCCAAAGCCTCTTCACGTTGAGCGACGACATCCTCAGCTGCTTTCACTTCCATATCTTCGAGGTCAAGCATAACACCAGTTTGTTCTTCCATGTTCTCAACCATTTTCTGAGCGACTTCTGGAGTCTCACAAATCAAGTGCGCTGGTCGGCATAGCTCGTGGCGTTCCGTGTGCCAGAGAAAGTCCAGTAAGAGCAGCTCTTCTTTACCAGGATGCAAGCGTGTACCACGCCCGACCATCTGGCTATACAAAGCTCGCACCTTAGTAGGTCTTAGCACAACTACACAATCCACTGACGGACAATCCCAGCCTTCTGTCAAAAGCATAGAGTTACAAAGCACGTTGTAACGGTCTTTCTCAAAATCTTCTAAAATCTCGGCACGGTCCTTGGACTCTCCATTGACTTCAGCGGCACGAAACCCCTTTGCGTTTAGGATGTCGCGAAACTTTTGCGAGGTCTTTACTAGTGGCAAAAATACGACTGTCTTGCGGTCTGCACATTGCTTGGCCATTTCGTCAGCTATTTGCTCCAGATAAGGGTCTAATGCTGTTCCTACGTCGCTAGCCTTGAAATCTCCCGCTGACATGCTGACATTTGATAAATCCAAGCTAAGCGGTATCGTCAAGGCCTTAATTTTAGATAGATAGCCTTCTTTGATAGCCTGCACTAACGAATACTCATAAGCGAGACTGTCGAAGTAAGAGCCGAGGTTCTTCATATCTCCGCGGTCTGGGGTCGCTGTGACGCCCAAGACGTTCGACTGCTCAAAATAACCAAGGACACGCTGGTAGCCATCCGAGATAGCGTGATGGGCTTCGTCGACTACAATCGTATCGAACCAATCAGGAGGAAATTGACTAAGTCGCTTCTCTCTCTGCATGGTCTGAACTGATCCTACTACAACCCGATACCATGAACCGATAGAGGTATTCTCAGCTTTTTCTAAGGCAGTGCCAAGCCCAGTCGCAGTCTTGAGCTTATCGCTAGCCTGCTCCAATAACTCAGACCTATGAGCAAGGACAAGCACACGCTTGCCCTCTTTCACTTGGTCTTCAATGATTTTGGAGAAGACGATTGTCTTTCCGCATCCCGTTGGCAATACTAAGAGCGTGCGCTTGCGACCTTTAGCCCATTCAGCCTGTACAGCTTCCCGTGCTTCCTGTTGATAAGGTCTTAATTGCATCCCTTACCTCCTAGAATTGACCAGCTTGGTATCCAGCTTGTGGCTGTTGTGGTTGTTGCGCAAAATTCGGCTGCTGTGGTTGCTGATAGGATGGTTGCTGAACTTGTCCCGGTTGCTGATTCAAGACTTTCGTATAATCTACATCTTCGGGATAGAGCATGGATTTGACTTCGTTGTAGTTATTTCCGTTATATTGTCGGGTTCCGACTTTACATACTCCAGTTGCACCGATGATGGTATTCCAGTTCATACGAAGTGGTTCGCCCTTCTTCTTTTGCCCAATTGCAGCAAAGAAAGCAGAGAGCATTCCTTCAGTCGAGCTGTGCAGGAACAGGTTGTGGCGCAATTCGGTCTCGCCTTCGTTCGCTACAATCTTGATGCTGATAACAGCCTTGTTACATGCCGGCAATTTACCGGGATTTTGCGGATTTGGCGTGTGGCGTGTGCGTTCCATGCCAACGACTGTGAAATGGTACAATCCATCAGGCAATAGGACGAAATCCGAGTCTTTTTCAATCGTATCTTCCCAGCCAATTTCGTGATCGAAGTTATTGTATTGTTGTGTCATTTGTTTTCTCCTTATGCTAAGATTGTGATTTTGTCTTTACCTGCAAGTTCTTTCGTCAAGTAGCCTGCAATGTTACTGATAGCTTCCAGCTGCCATTTACCCCCATCTGCTTCAAAGAGCGCAAGATTCGCTGTTTTGTTGATACGGAAGATGAATTGACTAGCAGGTTGCTCTATTTCGTTGAAAGTACGATATGGTCGCAAGGTTACTGGATTCGGTGTCTTAGCCTGTGCTAAGCTTGCTACACCATCACGAACTGTCGCCATTTGACTGATGCCGTTGTCTTGCACTTCTGCACCCTTTTCGATTTTTAGATGGCTAGCAAAATCCAAAACTAAATTGCGATCTGCATCATCGATGAACATAGACTGCAGCATAATATTAAATTCTTCTTGGTCGCGCCAATAGCTGAACGGAATAACTGGAACGGACGCTTTTACAGATACAAGATGAGGACGTTTACCATTTTCAAAATCAACTTGATCATATACAGATACTTTTTGACAACTATCCACGACAACTACAAGCTTGCGATCACTGATGAGATCGTTATCTGATTTGAGATAATCAACAAGACTCTTGAGCGTCTGAAGCTCAAGGATAGGTGCATACTTACGAGGGTTAAGTTCCTGTAAGTCATATTCATTACTGTCAAAATATTCCTTTCCGGTTTCTGAACGAATGATTTTCTTTTCTTTACCCGCTAGTTCGACTGCGTAAGATAGTGCTTCTTTGAGATTTTCTGTCATGGTTAGTTACCTGCTTTCTTTTGATTGTAATCAATGATTTTAGATTTTTCCTGTTGTTCTACTTTTTCGATTAGTTCGCCAGTGTCGGTCCGCATATCCCCGTTGTCATCAAAGTAAGTCTGACCAGGGATCCCACTCTTGAGCTCATTTGCGTGAATTTTACCAGTGTCGTCACGACCAACAATGACAGTTGTTGCAACGCCTTTTTGCGGTGCCAGAGTGGATTTGACTTCCATACCTGTTTTAACGACAGTACGCTCATCGTCTGTTGACATCGTCAGTATGATCGTGACCTTACGGGTTGCTTTGGCTTCTGTATTGAGGTCCAGAATATTCTCAAGAACTTTCTCAAGTTCTTTATCAACTTTTTCTTGTAGTGCTGTATTTGCGATTTTTGACAAATCAATTTTAATAGTTTTATCTTTCATAGATACTCCTTATTATATTTTGCTATGATTTCTAACTCCCAGAATCTACATCGTGAAGGGCAAATCTGGCTCAGCTCGCACTTGATTTTGGATGACTTCCATAGTAGCTTGCCAATGAGATACAATCATATCCCAGTAATCAGGCGGGAAATTTTCGATTGGCGTCCCTAATGGGAAGTGGCCGCGAATGTATGCCACTTTTTGAAGTTCTTCTTCCGTCACGTTTCCTTGTGCCATGAGGTCTGTCAAGCCCTTTGGTAAACTTGCATGATATTGTGCTGGTTGGGTAGGTTCAACTTGAGCCTGTGGTTCTTCTGGAGCGCTTTTTTGCGGCTTAGCTGCTACTTGCGACATGTCAATTGGCAATTCCGTTTGTGTCGGCTGTGGCTGTGACGCAGCTTGCTGAGGCGCTGGAGCGACTGCTTGAGGTTGTGGCGCAGGCGCTTGTACTTGTTGTCCTGCAAAGATATGAGCAATCCCCGCATAATGGAACGGCATTTCATCAGGCAATCCATGACGGTTCTTAGCATCCCAAGCTGGTCGATGGTTAGTGTACATCACGCGCTCGCCGCCCTGCGCTTTCTTCTTGCCGTTATCGGTCGTCATGACCAAGGTCTTGTAATTGGCAAAAAGAACCATGTCTGCCCATTCTTTTACAAGTGGTGCGGTTTTAGACCCTGTCTTTTGGCCAAGCTTCAGCTCGTACCGATCATAAGAACCCATCTCGTCCGGTTGTTCAAATTTCTTAATCTGAGCGTGCGCAGTCAATACCACGTTAATTCCCATATCAACCAAGTCAGAAAGACTATTCAAGAAACGTCCCATTTCTTCTTGGACATAGGTATAACCTTTGCCCCAGCCGAAATCTTCGATTCCTTTCTTTCCGTGCTGAGCGCAGACATCAGTCACTGCCAATGCTTCTGCCCAGTCGATTGTGTCAATAACCAAGGTTCCGCACTCGGTTGGATTTGCTTTGATAAAAGCAATCTCGTTGATGAGCATAGTCCAGCTGGTCGGTTTGTCTAATCGCGCTACATCCATATTATCTGTCGAACCTTCCGTGTCGATGAAGACAGCATTTGGAAATTCAGCAGCAAACGTGGATTTCCCAATTCCTTCAGGGCCGTAGATAACTACCTTTTGAGCCCGTGCCCGTTTTCCTCTCGTAATTTGCATATTTAGTCATCCTCCAGTCCATTCGCTAACATATCAAGAAATTTTCTGAATGACTCACGTTTTGAATTTTCGGTTCTATCTGCTAAATCTTCGGGTTCAGAACCATCTAGTTTTTTGATTGTGTACTCTACTTCTACAAGAAGCGGTTCTGCGCCAAAGAAATCAGCCAATTTATTGTTTCGCTTCTCATCACTGTAGAAAAATTCTACTGGCATATATGCCGCTTCTCGAATTTCATTTGTCCATTTCGATGTGCAAGCCATCGAATTGTCATTGTTTTTGTAGTTTTTTAGATAAGCTCCATCCTTCTTATCTCTCAATACAATAATCTTTTCTGTTTTCTTCATGATTGTTCTCCTTTAGTTTTTAAAATCCGCCTCGCCATGCAGCCGATGCGCTGGCATTGCTTATTAACCCGTTTCTCAAAGCATTCTCTAACCCATTTTGAGCAACAGAGGCAAAGTTTTCCGGCTTCACGCTATACCCGTCGTCAATCAGGATGCTACATTCATCTCCGGTTGATACTCGTGTCGCGATTGCTTGCAGTCCTTCTTGCTCGAGCCATGCGCCAAATTCTTGCAAAGTCTGCTGATCCATTTGCTCCAGCTTGTCAATCAAGACAAATCCACACTCTGGCTTCAATTTGCGCACAATAGCAGTCGCTACCTGCAGTTGCTGACTACCAGACATGTTATCCCAGCGCTGGCCAAGGTAGAGCAATTCGCCATCATCCACTGATAAGCCCGGCAACGGCAAGTCTGCGTTTGTGAGCAAATCTGTCTTCTGCTTGCGGATGTCCGCAATCACATTGTCCAGCTCCTTGTACTGCTCACGATAGCCTTTAGCATCTTCTTCCGCCTTGTCCTTGTCCAGATTAGCACGCACTTTACGATTGATTTCGTCAATCTCTGCGATGTTGTTTTCAATTTCTTCGGTCGACTCATCGATAAGATCCATTGCGTCAGTATTTGCGATAGCTAAGTCTTGAGCTAGTTGCTCTTCTTTTGTTCTCGCATCCGACAGCAATTGCTCTAGCCGTTCCACTTCTGCAGTTGCTGAATCGTGCTGATTTTGGATAGCTACCAAGTTCTGACGCTTGCGGGCGTTCTCGCCATTCTTGGCAAGAATAGCCTGTTGCTGTTGAATCAGCTCAGCAATAGAGACTAGCTCTTTCGGAGCATCTGGGTAGTACGGTTGCTCTTTAGCAAACTTTTCCTTTTGGTCAGCAATCACACCGATTGTATGGCGCTCGTCATATTTTGCTTTTTCCTGCATTTCAAGTTCAGCCAATTGCGGACCGACTCCGATGATTTGTAGCAATGTCTTCGCTTTTTCTTTGCTGGTCTGCTCCATAAATTTTGGCAAATTGATGGCCAGCTCTTCCACGAAGCTATCAAGTAAGTTTTGACCAGCCTTGTTACCACTCGGGTCAATGACCTTGAGAGTGCTGTTCTTTCCACTACGCTCCACAATCAAACCATTTGATAGCGTGATTTTTAAGCTAGGCGGAATTGTACTTCCTTCGCGTTGTGCTTGGCTAGGTTTGTACTTATTGCCTCCTAGCGCCCAAGCAATCGCGTCCAGTACGCTTGTTTTACCCTGGTTGTTATTTCCGCCAACAATTGTCAGACCAGTCGCTGACGGCTCTAGCTTGACTGCTTTAACGCGCTTGACGTTTTCGATTTCCAGTTTATTGATTGTGACCATTGTTATTCTCCAGTCTTCATTTTTTGGTTTCGCAAGACTAATTCTTGCTCAAACATTTTTAAGCGATATTTCGCGCTACGATAATAATTATTTTTTTCTTTCAGGCGATTGATAATCGCTACGCTAATCGTCATGTTTGTTACTAGCAGGCCGACGCTGACTAGCAAACCAATCCCTAAGATCATTTCAATTTTCATTTTTTTCTAACCTCCCGGAAAATCCGTTTCTCCTGTCGCTTTCCAATGCTGAAACTCGTAATACATCTGATTATGTTTGTTAATCATTACCTCCTGTCGTTTGTTAGTATCTGCTTGCACTCGGATGCTGTCGCGATTATCCTTGATTTGTTCTTGTAGCTCACGGATTTGCTGGTTTTGCTTGTCGATCGTCTGAGCACCAGCGATGGCTAACAGAATGATTGCAGCAACTTGCAAGAGCACTAGTCTTTTAAGGTCTTTTAGACTCATTTATCTTCACCCCCACGAAATTTTGAAATAGATTCCTGATGGGATACGTTCCTTGCTGCCTGAGTATCCTGCCAACCAATACCGCGTAATCACTTTTGCGATAACATCATCCGAATTAAAATAGTATTTTTTAATATTCTTATCCACAGCATGCCTAATTTCGTTGTGGCTAAATCTTATGCTTCCACCTCCTGAATTCGCCTCTTCGCGAATCCAAGTGTTGATGATTTTGATTGCTTCGTTAGAAACCATCCGACCGATTTGATCACGCGCTTCAGCAGTTAATTGCTTTGCCGTTTTTACTTTTATAATTTTACTCATTTTCTTCTTCCTTTCTTAAACGTCACAATCTTATCTCCACCGATCAGCTTCCCGCCTCGTGGCACGACTTCAAAAGACACGTCCTCTGCTGATTGCTTCAGGTTTTCCAACTCACTTTTGACGACTTCGATAGGCTTCTTGGCCAGTCTGTTCTTGTAGACATTACCAAGTCGCCAGTTGTCGCGCTCCCAATTTAAGATTGTGCGTAGTTGTTCTAAATTTTGCATTTGATCACTCCTTATTTAGCCAGCGCCCGTTCTTCAAATTTGATGTTTTTCAACATCTCGTCGAGCGTCTCTTTCTTGCTTCTGTACCGATTGCGGGATTTCCATTTCACGAAAAGGCGGAATCCTTCATAATTGATAAAGACGATTTTGTGTGTTGGGTTATCTATGTACTTACTAAAGTCTGGGTGTTCTCTCATTTCTTTTGCCCAAACTTTAGCCGTGCTGGGTTTTAAACCCTCCCAAATTTGGCAAAGATGCTCATAGTCACCAGCCTCTGCTTTTTCGGATTGATTAGCAGGCCTGTAGACTAATTCCGCTTTTGGCATGGCATTTCCTCTCTTTCTGTGATATAATTCAGTTAATTATTTTAGTAAGCGCCTGACTTCTGTTAGGTGCTTTTTTGTTTTATCTTAGTTCATCTATGCTGATTTCTAACGCATCAGCAATTTTCTTAACAGTATCAAAATATAAATCTTTCACCTCTCCATCTCTTAAACGATAGATTCCAGCTGGTCCGATACCTGCTTTTAAACAAAGCTTATAAACTGTCCAATTTTTCTCTGAAAGTTTTTCGGATATTTTTTCCCAAAGCATAGCCGTTTTCTCCTTAATAATTTGATGAAAGTGGGGTACTTACTCTGCTTTTTTTAAAATTTTCAAAATCATTGAAAGACCACTAACTACTCCAGCTAGATACCCTCGCCCATAGTCTGTCATTAAGAATTTCAATAATTCAATTGCTTCTTCTTCAGTCATATATTTCACCCCCTTTCAAATATGGTATAATCAAAATAAAAACGATCGGAGAAAAACATGACTGAAAAGATTTGTTTTATTGTAACTGCCATTGGTGAATCTGGAACACCTACCAGAGAACGAGCTGACAACGTATATAGATATCTTATCGCTCCTGTTTGTGAAGAACTTGGTTATAGACCTGTTCGTGTTGATCACGTCAATGCGGTTGACAACATCAACGAAACAGTTATAAACTACCTCAAAACTGCCCCTATGGTCATAGCAGATATGACTGAACATAATCCTAACGCGTTTTATGAATTAGGTTTCAGGCAAGCCCGAGAACTCCCCCTTGTACCAATCATAAAGGTAGGAGAAAGACTTCCTTTCGATGTTATTACAACTCGTACCGTATTCTACGATACCGATGTGGCAAAAATTGAAGATTCTAAAGAAAATTTGAAATCTAAAATACTAAGTTTTGAGAACTTCGAAATGCCTGAGAGTCGTGCCGAAAGAAGTCTTACACTTGATGATCTCAATGACAATTTGACCAAAAAGCTAAACAAGATACTAAATCTGTTAGAAAAACAACAGTCTTATTCTTCTTTCACACCAATCAAAGATATAAAAGTAAAACCGTTTATATCCGAACATCAGTCATTGATTCAACAAGCTCAAGAGATACTCAATCGGACACAGAACCATCCATTATTCCCCGAAGGTAAGAAATAGCTAACTCTTGCTGACTTTGAAGTTCAACAACCTCAGCAACTTTTTGATTTATAAGTCTAACCGTCCTCAATACTTCATTGAGGGCTGTTTTTTCTAGTTCGTTCATGTTTTCTCCTTTTTACTCAATGCTGTAATCTGCAATCACTCGCAAAATAAACTTATTTGCAGCAGGTCCTTTGGTCGAACCATTCAAGATATTTGTAACTTCCTGTCGCTTATAACCGTAAGCGGTGGCCAAATCACGCTTCTTGATATTGTGTTGTTTTAAATACTCGGAAATCTTCTTTCGGCCATTGTCAATATCCGGCATACACTCACCTCCTATCTAAATTCATCCAAGCTGATTTTTAACGCATCAGCAATTTTGCAAATATTCGGCCAAGACAGATATTTTACCTTTCCTGTCTTTAGGTCAGAAAAGAAACTGCGATTAACTCCAGACATCTTAGATAATTGATTGCCATTCAAATTTCTTTCCTGCATGATTTTATTTAATTGTTCCCACATTTTCACACCTCGTACACCATATGTTGTTATTCTAATGTATTTATATAACAACATGTTGTGTTTTTCTGTTATCTATGTTATAATCATTCTTGACTAGGACCTCTCACCGTTTTAGTCAAAATCTAAACAGAAAGGAGGTTGATAATATGACTTTTAAAGTCAAAGGACTGGATGATTTTTCTAACCGACTTGAGCAACTTTCAGAGAACGCTCGATCCATTTCTGGCACACACGAATATTCTTTCGAAGAAATTTTCTCTGATAAATTCATGATTGAACACACAAATTTTTCAACCATAGACGAATTTTTATTATCAAGCCCAGAAAAAATATCCAATGCGGAGGAATTTGAAAGAGCAGATGAATCAATTCTTGATACCTTTGTCTCTGAACAAACAAAGTTCAAGACTTGGAAAGAAATGATGTCTGCTGCAGCACAAATCCTAATCATGAAGAAACTTGGTTTCTAATTTCAACTTGACCTCATTAAGCCGTTTAATTGCTTCTTGTAATTCTTCGGCTTTTTTAGCTACTTCTTGACTAACTTCTGCCAATTCCTCGACATTAGAAATTTTGATGCCGATACTTAAAATCTCCATTTTCACTTCTCCTCCTACTCAAATTTTTCCCATGACTCGTTGATCCGCAACTTTTTATTGATGCGAAGCTTCAAGTCATCGCTTCCTTTTCCATCTTTAAATAGCTGTGTGATGGCTGATGAGCTAACACCAACTACGATAGCTAGGTCAGTTTGCGACCATCCACGTTTATTGATGCGCTCTTTCACAAGCTCAATCCACTTACGATGTTGTTGGCTCATACACTCTTCTCCTTTCTAACTAGTTTAAAGTTAAAGAGTTAGTAAAATATTTTATAAAACACTTGACAATTTTAAATAAATAATTTAAAATGAAGGCATAATTAAAAACCTTGATAAAACGTTGTATCTATCAATTTTCTTGCTCGCCAAAGCCATTTATTTTTAGATAAGTTTTAACTTCGTTTTTTACTAACTCATTAACTTACAAAAACTATTTTAGCGCAAACGCGAAATAATGTCAACTATTTTTTGCGTATTTTGTAAAATATTTTTTGTCATGTCTTAGAAAGGCTGATAAAACAATGTTCTCTTTATTTGAAAAAATTAAAGAACTTTGCCAAAAACGAGGAATTTCTATAAATTCTCTTGAAGAAACATTAGGATATAGTAGAAATACAATCTATAGTATGAAAAACAAAAAACCAAATGCTGAACGTCTTCAAGAAATTGCTGACTACTTCAACGTGTCCACAGATTATTTACTTGGTCGCACGGATA
>ERZ773042.228-NODE-228-length-42710-cov-7.831532_pt1 | contig 42710 bp, 62 predicted proteins | sample MGYA00511664_ERZ773042 | MGnify/ENA primary metagenome ERZ773042 (study PRJEB29015, sample SAMEA2737984) | human oral metagenome | biome: human oral; feature: human-associated habitat; material: dental | place: China | collected 2036 ... | reverse complement strand
GGGATTTGACATCAGAACAAATCATGGCTTTTGGTGATAGCGAAAATGATGTTGAAATGTTGGAGATGGCTGGAATTTCCTATGCTATGGAAAATGCTGACGATGAGGCCAAGGCAGTTGCGACTGCCCTGGCACCAGCAAACAGCCAGGCGGGTGTGTATCAAGTTCTAGAGAATTGGTTAGAGAAAGAGGGATAGGGTGGCAGTACAGTTATTAGAGAATTGGCTCTTAAAGGAGCAGGAAAAAATTCAAACCAAGTATCGTGAATTGAATCAAGTATCTGTTCTAGAGCCAGATATCATCTTTATTGGTGATTCGATAGTGGAATATTACCCTCTTCAAGAGTTGTTTGGGGTTGCCAAGACGATTGTTAATCGTGGCATACGAGGCTATCAGACGAGATTGTTATTAGAGAATTTGGATGCCCATCTTTATGGTGATGCTGTCGATCAAATTGTTCTCTTGATTGGGACAAACGATATCGGAAAAGATGTTTCCATGAATGATGCTTTGGATAATCTTGAGCGTGTAATCCAATCGATTGCTCGAGAATATCCGCTGTCACAAATAAAGCTCCTTTCCATTCTACCGGTCAATGAAGGAGAGAAATACAAGCAGACAGTATATATTCGTACCAATGAAAAGATCAGAGAATGGAATCAAGCCTATGAGGCTCTAGCCTCCGCCTATATGCAGGTAGATTTTGTGCCGATTTATGATAGTTTGACAGATTCAAAAGGACAACTTCAATCAGCCTATACAATGGATGGCCTCCATCTAAGTGTAGCCGGTTATCAAGCATTATCAGATGCTTTGAAAACGTATCTGTTCTAAAGAATTGGCTTGATTTTGCATTTTTTTTGAAGATAGGTTATAATAGTTCTAACATCCTGGGGTCGTTACGGATTCGACAGGCATTATGAGGCATATTTTGCAACCCGTGTGGCGACGTAAACGCTCAGTTAAATATAACTGCAAAAAATAACACTTCTTACGCTCTAGCTGCCTAAAAACCAGCAGGCGTGACCTGATTTGGATTGCTCGTGTTCAATGACAGGTCTTATGATTAGCGAGATACGATCAAGCCTTGTCTAGTGGTTTGATAAGAGAATTGATAGACTCGCAGTTCCTAGGCTTGAGTTATGTGTCGAGGGACTGTTAAAATAATACATAACCTATGGTTGTAGATAAATATGTTGGCAGGTGTTTGGACGTGGGTTCGACTCCCACCGGCTCCATCTATATTTTGCATTCTTTCGCAAATCTTTCTAAAACGTTGATAAAACAGCGTTTTTATTTTTATCTTTTTTATTGTTTAGTATCCTTTTTTAAAAAAAGGATACAACAAAGGATACAACATTTTGCTGTATCCTAAAAATCAATATAGTTCGCAAAGCGTTCTCCGATATCGTCCTTGGCTTGCTTGGTTATGTGAGTGTATACGTTCATAGTCGTTTTAAGGTCTGAGTGACCGAGCCTATACTGGACTTGCTTCAAGGTCATTCCTGCATCGAAGCAAAGACTTGCGTGCGTGTGCCTGAATCCGTGGATTTTAATCGGTCGTAGGTCGCTATCTTTCAAGATTGAAAGCAACCATTTTCTTGGCAGACTCCCAGGCATGGGCTTGCCAAACTCAGTTTCAAAAATGTATCTTGTATCTGGATTGTATTCTCTCCATTCTTGCAAGATATTTTTTGTTTTTTCGTCAAGGCTGATTAGTCGCTTACTGCTTACTGTTTTTGTACGGCCTATTTTTTCGCCCTCAAATCCTCTTGTAATAGCTTTGTTTATGTTCAGAGTGTTATCGGTCCAGTCATCCCATTCAAGGGCTAAAATCTCCCCTTTTCGAGCTCCAGTGAAGGCTAAAATACGAAAGAGGACTATCTTTTCCAAATCCTCGGTCTGTGCTACTAATTTTAAGAAATTTTGAAGCTCATCTTTATTGTAAAAGTCGCTCTTTTCGTCTGATTTCTTTCTGATAGTTGTAACCACGCTATCGACCGGGTTTGTATCCAGGTATTCGTGTCTTATCGCATACTTAAAGATATTATTCATAAGGCCCTTTAGCTTTCGTCCATAGACTAATTTTCTCGACCATTCATTGACTTGTTCTTGCATCTGGAGAGGAGTGATAGAAGCTATCTTCCTATCCCCTAAAACCGGATAGATATGGTTTTGGAAATTCCTGGTAGTCTTTAGATAGGTACTTTCTTGAACGGTCTCTTTGTATTCTTCAAGCCATTTTTCAGCTATCTCTCTAATAGTTATATTTTTCTTGATCTGCTCAATGTTATCTATATCGCTTTGAAGTTGGAGAAGTGCTGCACGAGCTTTCGCCTTGGTTTCAAATCCTTTTTTCCTGGCATATTTGCTCTTACCATTCTTTTTACCAAGGTAAACAGTGAACCCGTACGCCGTCTCCCCATTTTTCTTTTTGTAAGCCTTTATTTCCATTGATTTTGTTGTTTCTTCATTTCACGTTTCATTGATAAATGACCGATAATAAAACTAATAAAACCAGTTGTTACAAAAATAAAACTAATCGGTGGAAGTAGAAATACCAAGATAGCACCTATGACTATTAGTACAATACCGGCTTCTTTGTAATCTTTTGCTGTGTATTTCTTTGTAGATTTGATGGACGTTTGTTTTTTTGTTGATTTATTCCTTCTCTTTTTAGACGGTTTAAGTAAATCTGAAAGACCAAACGTCGTCTTATGATAGATCTTGTTGTATAGAGCTTTTTTAGGATTCTTTATCCACCCAACCCCTTTTTGTCCATATCCAGGAATAAGAGCTCTTTTTGCTTGCCTTTTCCATTTGCTGGTAGTTTTAGCTTTCAAGCTCTTTTTTAGACTTGGTGTTCTCATTCCGATTTTCATACTATGCTCCTAATCAACTAATCAACGAAAAATATTCGTCAATAACCATCACTTCATCTGTGATGGTTTTTAATTTGTGCTTTTTCATGAAGTGTAAGTAATTAAAAGATAACTGATCATCAGATAGAGCAAGTTCTTCTTCTAACAACTTGTGAATCATATGTCTATTTGCTTCATTTTCGCACCTATTGTGGTTATTTTTGTATAACTCAGCAGAATGGTCCATGTGTCCTAATTCGTGGTATATGACCCGTTTTTTTGCGTTTTCGGACAGCTCACGGTTTATAAAAATAATATTGATTTCTTTGATGTAGACTCCTGGTCTATGCCAGAGATCATTATCAAAATAGGCGAGAGTGACACCGTGCGAGTCTACTAACTCTTCAATAGTCATAGGCTATCTACCTCTCAAGTATATTTCTATGATGTTTTGGATCGCATCGATGTCTTCCTCTGTAAGTGGCTTGCCATCGAAGGTCTTGGCATTCTCTGCCATTTTTCGCAAGTCGTCAGACGTGTAGCCTGCGATTGTGTCATCGCTTGCTATTGCAGGGTTATCTGTACGACCGAGTAAGTAATCGGTGGATACATGGAAATAATTGGCAATCTCTGCTATCCGCTCAGCATTGGGAGTAGAGTTTTTTATCTTATATAGTGTATTCCTGCCATAACCTAAGTCTTCTTCGACTTGTCCAAGAGCTTTTCCACGTTTTTTTGCTAACTCTTTAATTTTTTCAAACGTCTCAAACATTGTTAAAATCAACCTTTCTAAGACATCACAAAAAAAATTTAACAAATTTGGTGTAAAACTATTGACTATTTATCCCAAAAGGTGTAAAATGATTTTTGTAAGTAAGAAACAACTAAAAAAACAACTAAGGAATAAATCATAAAAATGTTTTGGCGAACGGTATTTATAGATTTGTTAGTGTTTTTATTATGCTTTCATTTTAGCTAATTTGGTGTAACTTGTCAAGCAATAACACAAAAATAGTTAAAAAATTAGTTGTTTCTTATTTACATAAAGTGTAAAAAGGAGGAGCACATATGCCAGATATCGCAAACGGTCGTGAAAAGGTTAATGCTTTCTTGAAAGAGAAAGGAATCAAAAAAACAACTCTAGCGGTTGCTTACGGCTTTAAGCGACAGGAAGTAACAAACATTCTAAGTGGGACGACAAAAGGTCCACGAGCGAACAGTTTTATTCTTCAGGTTATTGAAGATTATGGGATTGAGTAGGAAAGGAGTAAACATGAACGAATTAGAAAGAACAGCCCTCAATGAAATACTGAGGACCGTGACATATATCGCTGAGAAGTTGGATGAAATTGAGAATACTATTCTCACCTATCAAGAAGCTCATAAGCATCCAAAAGATTAAGTTGCATCTCCATATAGTGCAAGAATCCATGAAGAAATTTTTTCAAATCTTGAAGATCCTTATCACTATGTTTTTTAGTATAGTGGGTTTCATCGTTACCTATATAAACAGTTGCAGTCGCAAATGTTTTCAAAGTTTGATTATCAATATAGCTATCAATAACTTGTTTCAGTGGCATTTTAGCAACTTTATCTTTATCTTCTAATTCAAAAGAGATAACAAAGTCCTTTACGAAAAATTCTAAGGATTTGCGAAAACCAATACCAGCTATATGATCAAGTTTTTCTTGCTCAGCTTTAAGTGCTTGAGTATATATCTCTTTTCCTATAGGAGAGAGTTTTGCTAATTCTTTTGATATTGGGATGTCGCTAGGTAGTTCTGGCTTTACATCTAATATATCGTATTTATAATCAATATTTGCGAAACCATCAACAGCTGTTGTAACTTCGATTTCATCAACAAAATAATGATTACATTGTTGACAATAGCGAGTTGCGCAAAATCGATAGTGATTATTATCTATACTCTGAGTTGTTTCGTTCACGACTGTTGGACAAGTAATATTTTTACAGATTTTACAGGAATCACTAAGCGTGAAATTGGTTATGAAATCTCCAGTTGGTTTTATAGGTACATACACGATTATTCACCTCTTGTTTTTATTTTTATTATACCAAATTTAGAAAGGAAAAAACAATGAGACCAAAACGATATCCGTATAACTCTAAACCAAATCGGGTGAATGTTTTAGATAGTCGTTTCTATACACGACTAATCGTTGAAACTAGTGACGGAAAGAAAAAAATAGCAGAAGTCACATTGGATGATGTAACTCCTGCTGCTGGATATACCGTAAGGCTAAGGCCAAAATATGACTAGCCTTTAGGAGGGAATGGATCTTTACCGTGGCTGTCTCGGCTTTGGATTCTTCCATCCTTGCCATGAATGATAAGTTCGGAACCTTGATTTCGTGAAATCTGTCTAGCAATATTTGTAGCTTCATTCTTCGTAGTAGTGTGAACTGTTGCTCTTGAATTGCCAGCACCTTTTACGTTCCAACCGCCATTCTTGGCAGGAACAACATGTTGGTTTTTACCCATGATTGTATCTCCTTTCTGTTTAGATTGTGACTAAAACGGTGAGAGGTCCTAGTCAAAAATGATTATAACATAGATTACAGAAAAACACAACATATTGTTATTTAAATATACTTGTAAAACAACATATAGTGTTTTCGGAGGTATAAAATGTGGGAACAGTTAAACAGAATCATGCAAGAAAGAAATTTGAATGGCTATCAATTATCTAAGATGGCTGGAGTTAATCGAAGTTTCTTTTCTGACTTAAAAAATGGAAAGGTGAAATACCTTTCTTGGCCGAATATGTGCAAAATTGCTGACGCACTGGAAGTCAGCTTGGATGAATTTAGATAACAAAAAAGCACCTAACAGAAGTTAGGCGCATAGAAAAATAACCAATAAAATTATATCACAGAAAGAGAGGAAATAGCAAATGGCTTTGGAATTATTCGGTGAAGATTTCAAAAATGAACTCTTTCAAGACCTTGTGAAGCTTAACATCGAAGCTTTGAAAGAGGCTAAAAGACAAGTCTCAAGACAAATCAGCATGGTCCCAATCAAGGACGTTATGCAAGCCACTGGTTGGGGCAGAAAGCGAATCGAGGATTTTAGAGATCAAGGCAAGTTTAGCTATCAACAAAGTGTAAAGGGTGGTAAATACTTGTACGACTTGAACGATGTACTACGATTTCAAAGTCAGTTAGCGAAGAGAGGATAGCATGAACCTACTAACAAGAATCAAAAACTATTTTTCGGAAGAGATCGAAGAAACAAATCTTGACTGGAAAGTAGTTGCATTAGACCTCAACCAATCGTTGATTGAGACGCAAGAAAAACTACAAGAAGCAAATCAGCGAATCGCTGACCAAGACAAAATTATCAAAATTTACAAGGAGAAGTATAATGTTTGAACCGTCATTAACAAGCCAACTGTTGGGAGTTGGCGCACTGCTAATCGGATTTCTTGGCGTAGGAGTCCACACGCACAGCATCGACTTGAAGAAAGCCGAAGAAAAGAAAATGCAACAACAGCATGATGCAGACATCATTCGAGCAAGTCAAGAAGCTTATGCTTTAGGACTAACAGCGGAACGCAGAGCAATTCGTGAGAACATCCGTAGACCATTTTCAGGCTTTACATTCGACAACGAAAAACCAGATGGCTTGAAGCCTGAATTGATTGGTTTGCCTGCGCCTAGAAATTTGAGAGGGTAAAATATGGCAGTTAGCAGAGATATGGATCAGCTAGAAACAAATGTATTGAATTATATTGTCAATCATGGCTCGTTTGAAAACCCTGTGCGTTCATTCACTATTCGAAATGAGTTTTCATTATCTAAAAGAAGCCTTGAAATGATTGTTGAAAGCTTGCGAGTGAACTTCAAGCATCCGATTGTAGCGAAGAAGACACAACCGAGCGGATATTATCTTCCAAAAAATGAGGAAGAACGACAAGCTGGCCTCGCCCCTTATCGTCGTCAAATTTTGACGGAGCAAAAGAACCTTGCTGCGGTTATGAACGTTGATTTGGATAAGTATTGGGAGGATAGTGCATGAGTGATGATTTTAGAATATTACCTCATGATCTAGTAGCTGAGCAGTCTGTTCTTGGTTCAGTCTTTATCTCCCCCGACTCACTTATCACTCTAGCAGATGACTTGACTCCTGATGATTTTTACAAGCCTGCAAACAAGATTATTTTTAAAACCATGTTGTCCTTGCTTGAAAAAGGTGAGCCGATTGATGCCACTACTATGATGTCAGCTCTTACTAATCAAGGGCAGATTAAAGAAATTGGTGGAATAAATTATGTTGTCGAACTAGTAAACTCCACTCCGACATCGAAGAATGTGGAGCACTATGCAAAGCTTGTGAAAGAAAAGGCTACGCTCAGAAAGATGATAGCAAACCTATCTGACTCCCTCTCGAGTGCTTATCAGGGTGACGTGTCCATCGATGATATCATTGCAAAGACTGAAAAGTCCATGCTTGATATCAGCAATCAGAATACAGGCACTGGATTTCGTAATGTGGCTGATATCCTTGATACACACATGCAGATGGTCGAGATCCGATCGCAGACAGATGGAGTTGTGACAGGTCTATCGACTGGGTTCGTTGGACTGGACAAGATTACGACCGGTCTTCACGAGGACAATCTTATCATCCTTGCTGCTCGTCCAGCGATGGGGAAGACAGCGCTAGCTCTGAATATCGCTCAGTACATCGCTGTAAAAGAGAAAAAGCCTGTGGCTATTTTCTCGCTTGAGATGGGGGCGGAAAGCTTGATTGAGCGGATGTTAGCATCCGAGGGCATGGTAGAAGGGTATCACCTAAAAACTGGGAATCTGAGTGTTGAGGAATGGAGTAGGCTAGTGCATGCACAAGGGAATCTCTATGACGCCCCTATTTTCGTTGATGATACGGCTGGCATTCGCATCTCTGAGATACGTTCAAAGGCTCGAAAGCTTGCTCAGGAAATGGGAGGTCTTGGAGTCATTATCATTGACTACTTGCAGCTGATCACTGGATCAAAAGGCGAGAATCGACAGCAGGTGGTTTCTGAGATTTCTAGAGAATTGAAGATACTAGCTAAGGACTTGAAAGTACCTGTCATTGCCTTGTCACAGTTAAGCCGGGCAGTTGAGCAGAGACAGGACAAGCGTCCGATGCTTGCAGATTTGCGAGAGTCTGGCTCTATTGAGCAAGATGCTGATATTGTAGCTTTCTTGTACCGTGATGCCTATTATCAGAAAGAGCAAGCTGACAGTCAAGAAGCGAACAATGTGACAGAGCTGATCCTGGAAAAGAACCGACACGGCAGTCTAGGGACAGTGAAGTTGTATTTTCACAAAGAATACACAAAATTTTCAAGTGTGGAGGAGTAGAAGATGGCACAACGGAGAATGTTTAGCAGGAAGATTACTGAAACAGACAGATTTCTTGAGATGCCTTTATCATCACAAGCTCTCTATTTCCATCTTAATATGGGGGCAGATGATGAAGGGTTCATTGACAAGGCTAAGACTACCCAGAGAACAATCGGAGCAAGTGATGATGACATGAAATTACTAATTGCAAAAGGATTTTTAATCCCATTCGATAGTGGTGTGGTTGTTATCAGACATTGGAGAATTCACAATTATATTAGGTCAGATAGATTCCAATCAACATTGCACCAGGATGAAAAAACTCAATTAGAGTATGACCACTCAAAAACAGCTATGTTAAAACCTTTAGAAAATGTCATACCAAATGGATACCAAATGGATACACAGGATAGAGTAAGTAAGGTTAGCTTAGATAAGGATAGCTTAACTACCTATCCTAAAGAACCTGATAATATCCCTTACAAAGAAATTATCGATTATCTCAATTCAAAGACTGGAAAGAATTATAGAGATAATGTTCAGAAGAACAGATCTCTGATTAAGGCTAGATGGTCTGAAGGATATCGACTAAATGACTTTAAACAGGTGATTGATAACATGGTTAAGGATTGGTCAGGTACGAAGTATGCGAAATACTTGAGACCAGAAACCCTCTTTGGAACGAAGTTCGACGGTTATTTGAATCAAGGAAATGTTGTTAAACGTGAAAAGAAAACAGACGAAAGGCTAGGATTTTAAATGAAGCAGTTTAAACAATTCAAAACTAGAACGGTTCTTGATGATGTCTGTGAAATCCATGGATGCCATCTTTGGTCTGTTAAGATTCCTATCAAGGGCAAAGTTGAGGAAATTAGTCAATGTCCTGAATGCGAGAAAGAGAATATCCAACGTTTTGAAAAGCAGCTGAATATGAAATCTGAAGTTAAAAGCAAGCTATCAGATACTTACGAGGTCTTTGCTCGTGACAGTATCGTTTCAAGTAAGCTTGCTAGCAAGTCACTACATGACTATGAGATTCAGGTTGATATTGATGAAAATGCTATGAATTTTGTGAAGAGATTAGAACGTTGTTATGCGAAAGGTGAGACTGGCAATGCTATCATCACTGGCCCTTCTGGTGTTGGGAAGAGCCATCTGACCTATGGATTAGCTCGGTTTCTCAATGAGCAATTTAAGTCTTATGATGAACCTAAAAGCGTGCTTTTTGTATCAGTAGTGACTTTGTTTGATAAGATTCGTGAAAGCTTTGAGTTTGACAATGGATTTTCAGAAGCGAAGATGGTCAAACTACTATCTGAGGTTGATTTTCTTTTCTTGGATGACCTTGGAAAAGAGAGTCGCAAGGCTGATACCAAACGGAATGAATGGGCGCATCAGATATTGTTCAAGATCCTGGATAATCGGACCAATACGATTATCAACACGAATCTGTCTAGTGAAGAAATTAAAGAGCTTTACTCAGACGATTTTGGGAATGGTGCTCTATCAAGTCGCATCTTTGAGGGAGCAACAGGCAGATGCTTTGTGTATCCTGCGGGTATGAAGGATAGGAGGTATTGATGACCTATGAAGCTACGAGCACAAGGAAGATCTAATTGATTGAGAGGAAAATAATGGCTAAAGATATTTTAATAGATTTAGCATTTGAGAATTTTCACAAATGTATGGGAATTCCTGATTGGAACGAGTCTGATGAAGTAATTCTTGTTAGCTCAGCTAATAAAGAACAAATTGAAGCAGATGAAAGTTACCGTTCAGACGGAAAATGTAATTATTTTGGCAAACGAATTTGTATATTCTGTGGACAAGTGAAGAAAAATAATTACATCACGCTACATAAATCTATGTTAGAAAAAATTATTAAAGTAATGGAATTATCTACAAACGCAGAAGAGGCCGGGAAAGGAGATAGAGAATGATCAATAATGTTGTGTTGATTGGCCGATTGACTCGTGATCCAGAATTGCGATACACACCGTCAAATGTTGCAGTTGCGACTTTCAACCTTGCAGTAAATCGGAATTTTAAGGGTGCGAATGGAGAGCGAGAGGCCGACTTCATCAATTGCATCATGTGGCGTAAGCAAGCTGAAAATTTGGCAAATTGGGTCAGAAAAGGCGTTCTTTTGGGAATCACAGGTCGCATCCAGACTCGTAGTTACGAAAATCAGCACGGTCAGCGTGTATATGTGACAGAAGTAGTGGCTGAGAGCTTTCAAACGCTTGAAAAGAAGGATAACTCTGCAAACCAAGCGAGCATGGAAAACCAGATGCCACCAGGTTTTGGCGCAACAAATCCGATGGATATTTCAGATGATGATTTGCCATTTTAAGGAGATGTGAAGGATGAAAAGAAAAAACTATATTATTTTTATCAGGCATTTTAAAAGAATAAAAGATTTAGTAGATTTTTATGAATATATTGCAGACTCAAAAGTTTGTGGAATTACTATTTATTTATTTTTAATCATTTGTTCACCTTTCATTGCTTTGCTATTTCCAATCGCATACATAGAGCATTGTTTTTATAAAAAAAGATTTATTAGACAATGCGTTGAATACGACTGGTGTTCAAAGGAATATCTTGAAGAGGTTGTTGATATCAGAAAAATTGAAAGTGAGGAATTTTAATGAACATTCAGGAATTGATTTTGAATTGAGAAATGAGGTCACAGATTGAAACGATTTATCGCAATCTGGATTCTTCTGTCTGCTGGGTTGAACATCTGGCAGATGGATAAAATCCGGAATCTGGAAGAAAAGAAGCCAATGGTTGTTTACAAGGCTGATAACGCAGGCGCAGAAATTAAAGGCAGAGTCTTACAAAAGGAGAAGATTGGCGAACTCTACACGATCACAATACAGAACTACGGCATTTTCGTAGTTACTAAAACAAGTTATGAGTCATTGAGGATTGGAGACGAGGTGAGATTATGAGGCCAAGATATCGGGCGTGGCACAAGACACGGGAAGAAATGGGCAAAGTAAAACGGATACTATTTGATGACGAGGGAAATATAACTACTGCATTCGTTGTAAACGAAACATCAGGAAGTAATGCTTATCTTAAAGATGTTGAACTCATGCAATCCACAGGACTTTTTGACATAAATGGCAAGGAAGTGTTCGTCGGTGACATCGTTAAATGTACAAGAGGATGTCTCCATGAAGTGTATTTAGAAAAAGAATACGGTGGTACATTCATAGGCGGCATGCCTGCAGTTTATCTAAAAGGATTGAGTGAAGGATATGCGTGGACCGGATATGAGAAAATCATCGGCAACGTCTATGAAAACAAGGAACTTTTGGAGGAGAAGGAGTGAGATATTTTAAAATCCTATGTATTGTTTTATTCGCATCCTTACTCGTAGCATGTCACCAGATTTCGAGTGGGACAGTGGTAGATAAGTACATTGATGAACCTCACACAACGTTCATACCTGTTATGAATGGTAAAAGTTCGGTACTTGTGCCAACCAGAACCAAAAGAAAATATATTCTGGTCGTTTCAGGATATGCAGGAAATAAGCAAGTTGAAGAAAGTTTTGAAGTGACAGCTAAGGAATACAAATACTATAAAATTGGCAATACTTTTATACAAGATGCCGTTTTAGAAAATGAAGAAGGAGGATAAATAATGAAACCAGAAAAAATTGACAACGTAAACAAACCAAGCCACTATCAAGGATCAAAAGGTCTTGAAAGTATCGAAGTGATTGATAACTTTATTGGCAATCTGCCAGGTAAGGCTGCATGGTGTTGGGGTAACGCAATTAAGTATCTATTGCGCTTCCAGAAGAAAAACGGTCTTGAGGACCTGAAGAAAGCTAGAAAAAATTTAGACTGGCTTATTGAGGAGATGGAGCATGAGAATAAAAACATCAAATGACTCTATCATCAACGTTGACAGCGTGAAGCGTAGCATCACAATTGAAGGAGTTGAGTTTGGTTCTGATTGTAGCGCTCTGGTATCTAAGAATAAAGATGGAACAGGGACAATAACTCTGATATTTGAAGGAAAAATTATTTGAGATAGAAACGAGGTGAGCGATGCCCTTCTTTCCTGATATAAACGAAGCCAAAACAAAAGAAAATGCCAAGAAAATTTTAAAAGGATATCCTCGATGGCGTCGTGTGGCAAATGATACAGATGGGCAGAGAGTGACCACTACCTACTCATTCATGCCACGAAATCCATCAAGCGGGAGAGATAGTCAAGTCGAGAAGTTAGCTATACGGAAAGTTGATGCAGAGTTTGAGCTGGATGCAATTGAACAAGCAGTAAGTAACTTACACGATCCTCTATATCGTAGGATACTTTTTGAAAAATATCTTCAGTGGGATTGTAAGAAAGATGAATCAATCTCAATGGAATTATCTATTTCAGAAAGCTCATATTATGATATCTTGGATAAGGCTCTCATGGCATTTGCAGAGTTGTATCGAAATGGTGAACAGATTGAAATTTTGGAGTAAACTTGGAGTTTTTTTGGAGTAAACTTGGAGCAAGTTCGGAGTAAATATATAATTTTGTGTGCTAAAATTATATTATGAAATATTTGTAAAAGACAGGCACACCCTGTCTTTTTGTCTGGTTTGGAGGTGATATCGTGAAAAAAGTAGAACCTATTCGTGAACTTGATGACATTGAACGGATGAAAGACTTTTTGAAATCAAAGAGTGAGCGAAACTATGTCCTAATCATGTGCGGTCTGTATTCTGGAATGCGCATCAGCGATATCATACCTCTTCAAGTCAAGCAAGTGACAGGCGATAGGATAGAAGTCATTGAGAAGAAAACAGGAAAGGTTAAGCGATTCGCTGTCAATCCAGAGTTAAGAAAAGCACTAAATCATTACATAAAAGCAAATGATCTACAAGGATACGATTATCTGTTTCCAAGCAAAAAGAAAGTTAGGACAGACGGTGTGCGGATCGCTCACATCGGAAGAGTTGCAGCTTACCAGATTTTAAAACAAGCAGCTGAACATGTTGGCTTGAAGAACATTGGAACACACTCCATGAGAAAGTCGTTTGGGTATCATCATTACAGACGAAATCAAAACGTAGCGATTTTGATGGAATTGTTCAATCATTCATCACCAGATATCACGCTTGATTACATAGGCATTAAGCAAGATGAATTGGATGATTCGATGATGAATTTTAGCTATTAAAAACCTATTTATTTAACACATTGAAAAAATGTAAATTAGTTTTTAATAAAATAGTTGTAATCACTTGATATGCTTGAGGTTTGAGAATGTTAGTTTTATTTAACAGAATATAAGATATGTTAAATATACGAGGGTGTGAGAAGCTAAAAAAACTCCCCCCCTGCATCATAAAATTTTACCCCTACCTACTAAAAAGAAAGGCCCCTCCCTAGATGAATACCCCCAAGGACAGACCGGACCGGAGTGGTCCTCACAGAGTTGCTTTTGAAAAGAATAAAAATATCATTCTCAAAACAAGAAATACTTGTGGGATTTGTGGACTCCCCGTCGATAAATCATTGAAGTACCCACATCCTCTATCTCCAGTAATTGACCATATCATTCCAATCAATCGCAACGGTCACCCATCAGATATTCAAAACTTGCAGTTAGCCCACTGGCAATGCAACAGACAGAAGTCTGATAAACTGTATGCTGACGATAGATCAGCCAATGCTACTGTTGTAGGTAACAGAAACTTGCCACAGTCCAGGGACTGGACTAGGTATAGAGCTTGATAGTTCAATTAAGAAATAAAAAACTTTTTTGCAAAAAAGAAAAACAAAAAAATATTTAAAACTTGAAAAAATAATAGATATGTGTGAAGTAAGTCCTAGCTGAGATAGGGGGGTATCCCCCTCCCACTAGGCGCTCGCGAGCTTCACGCCGTCACTGTACATTTTTTCTCGCGCCAAATCATCACAATGAAAGGAGAGCGATTTGGAATTAAGAGGTATTGATTATCTTAGGAGGAAGTTGAATCTTTATCGGAGCAGAGTCAATCTGAGATACAAGCATTATGCGATGCAGCACTATGAAGCACCGACAGGAATTACAATTCCTGCACATATCAGGGCGAAGTATCAAGCTGTTCTTGGTTGGACTGCAAAGGGAGTTGATAGTCTTGCAGATCGTTTGATTTTCAGGGCATTTGCTAACGATGATTTTAATGTCACAGAAATTTTTGATCGTAACAATCCTGACATCTTTTTTGATAGTGCTATTTTAGCTGCACTGATTGGTTCGTGTAGTTTCGTCTACATTTCGAAAGGTGAAGATGATGCGGTGAGGTTGCAAGTCATTGAATCAAGTAATGCGACGGGTGTAATTGATCCAATCACTGGATTGCTTGTAGAAGGTTATGCAGTTCTGGCTCGTGATGATTACAATCGTCCAACACTTGAAGCCTACTTTGAGCCTAATGCTACTCACTTCATTCCGAAAGATGGTAGACCATACTCGGTTGTGAATGAAACTGGTATCCCTTTGTTGGTTCCGGTTATTCATCGTCCTGATGCGGTTCGTCCGTTTGGTAGGTCGCGAATTACCAGGGCTGGAATGTATTATCAGAAATATGCTAAGCGTACTTTGGAACGGGCGGATATTACTGCTGAGTTCTACTCATGGCCACAAAAATACATTCTTGGACTTGATCCCGATGCGGAACCTATGGAGAAATGGAAAGCTACTGTATCAAGCTTGTTGACGATTTCTTCAAGCGATAAAGGTGAGAAGCCGAGCGTTGGACAGTTTACTACAGCTAGCATGTCACCGTTTACTGAGCAACTGAGAACAGCCGCTGCTGGATTTGCTGGTGAAATGGGGTTGACTTTGGATGACCTTGGTTTCGTTTCAGATAATCCATCATCTGTGGAAGCCATCAAGGCTAGCCATGAGAATCTTCGTCTTGCTGGTCGGAAGGCTCAGCGCTCACTAGGTGCTGGATTGCTAAATGTCGCTTATGTTGCAGCTTGTTTGCGTGATGAGTTTCGCTATACTAGAAGCCAATTTGTAAGAACAACAGTTAAGTGGGAGCCATTGTTTGAAGCGGACGCTAATACAATGACAATGATTGGTGATGGTGTTGTTAAACTAAACCAAGCATTACCTGGTTACATCAACGCAGAAACCATTCGAGACCTTACTGGTATCGCTGGAGATATGTCAGCTAAACCGGTGGTAAGCGAGGGTGGTTCAAATGGAGAATGATGTTTTACCTGGTATCTTGCAAGAGGTTCAGGAGAGGTTTGAGAGAGATTTTGGTAAGAGTGAGATTGTCAGAAATGCTTTTGCTACATTGAAGGCAAAAAAAGCTACTTACAAAACAGCAAATGAGTTTGCGATTGAAATTGGAGAAATTCTCTCTAAGGCTCTAGGAGTTTCTATAAGCGCCGACAAACTACCAGACGGAAAAATGTATTACAATATCGCTCAGCGTTTGCTGACGGACGTGCTAGGACGAAATCATGAGCTTGTGAGTGGGTATGCTAGCGATGTTCAGAAGAATTTGAATGATGAAGCAAAAATCGGTCTGAAAGTGCAAGTTCCTGAATTGAATCAGGATCGAATAGCTGGCATTGTCAATCGCTTTTCGTCTGAGGAAAATTTTGGAGATGTCAGTTGGTTGCTCGGTGAACCTATTGTGAACTTCACCCAATCAATCATTGATGATAGCATCCGGAAGAATGCGGAGTTTCATGCTAAAACGGGCTTGGTACCGACGATCAGTAGACATTCTACTAGACGTTGTTGCAAATGGTGTGATAGCTTAGTAGGAAATTACATATACGGTGAGGAACCAGCGAATTTCTACAGAAGGCATCAGCATTGTACTTGTGTAATTGACTATCATCCTAAAAATGGTAAGGTTCAAAATTCTTGGACTAAAAAAATCAGAAATGAGAGTTCAAATGAGTTAGAAAATCGTAAGAGAATAAATACTGATGTGCGTGATAACAATCGAAAGGCAGATATCAAGGAGTACAAGAAAATAGTTGATGTTTTAGGAGTTCAAAATGCTCCTATTTCACTAGCAAAGTTTCAGGATTTGAAGTATAATGGTGGTGAGGGATATCAAGAACTAAAAGACCGCGTTCGTTGGTCTCAGGCTAGCTTTCCTACTGAAAAATCTTTCAACGGGCATTTCAGAAAGCATAGTGAAGAGTTTGGTAATATTACACAATCGCAGTATCTTGAACTAGGGAGAACACTTTTAGGTGAACCTATTGGCGATAATGTACTTGGTTATGATACGGAATACCGACGTGTAAGATATGATTTAGAAAAAAATATATTTGCATTGGGTGATAACAAAAGGGGACGTGTTACAACGATCCTAAAACCAGAGGAAGGAGTGAATTATTTTGAGCAAGATTGGAAAAGGCAACTTGGTGATGATCAATGATGAAGAGTATGTACATTGTCCGGTTTGTGGAACATTGACTGCTGTTTATGACATTTGTGATCATTGTAATTGGCAAAATACGGGTGAAACCAACATTGATGGTGGTCCCAACAAGATGACGTTAGTAGAAGCTAAACAAGCTTATGCTATGGGTGAACCGATTAAATAAAAGCACTTAACTGAAGTTGAAGTTAGGTGCTTTTATTATGCTTTGAAAGGAGTTAGAAAATGAAGTACAGAAAGAAACCTGTTGTGGTTGAGGCGATTCAACTTAATGAACGTTGTTTGATTGAAGAAGATTGGTTTTGGGACGCAGTGACAAGGAATGAGATTATCGTTCACGATAATGGTAAGTGGAATAAAAATCCCGCATGGTGTGAGATTAAAACACTTGAGGGGGTCATGGTCGCAAAAACAGGCGATTATATCATCAAAGGTGTGCGAGGGGAGCTTTATCCGTGCAAGTCTGATATTTTTGCAGAAACATATGAAGAAGCAGAGTATCTGAATATTTTAGACAGAATCTAGGAGGTGATCTGATATCTCCCAGCGATAGGGTTATCATGCGATGACGATTGAAAGGAAATTAGAATGGCGAGGAAGAAACTTGGCAATCAGAATCCTACTCAATCGGTGATTTTAAAATACGTCAAGAAAAATTCAAAAGCTAAAGAAGCGATTGAACTTTACGAGCGGACTGGTCTTTCTTGTTATGCTTGGCAGAAGAATCTTTTGCTGCCTTTGATGGCTGTTGATAAAAATGGTCTTTGGGTGCATCAGAAGTTTGGTTACTCTATTCCTCGGCGTAATGGGAAATCTGAAATCCTATATATCCTTGAAATTTGGGGCTTGCATAAGGGATTGAATATCCTGCACACGGCTCACCGAATTTCTACATCTCATTCCTCTTTTGAGAAGGTGAAACGATACCTTGAGAAAATGGGGTATGTGGATGGTGAGGATTTCAATTCCATTCGAGCGAAGGGGCAGGAGCGGATTGAACTTTATTCAACAGGTGGTGTTATCCAATTTCGTACCAGGACATCAAATGGTGGTCTTGGTGAAGGGTTCGACATGCTGATCATTGACGAGGCTCAGGAGTACACGACCGAGCAAGAATCTGCTTTGAAATACACGGTTACGGACAGTGAAAATCCTATCACAATCATGTGTGGAACACCTCCGACACCTGTTTCAAGCGGTACGGTCTTTACTAAGTACCGTGAGACTTGTCTTTTCGGGAAAGGGAAGTATTCAGGATGGGCTGAGTGGTCGGTTTCTGATGAAAAGGGAATCGACGATGTGGAAGCTTGGTATAATTCAAATCCGTCTATGGGTTATCATTTAAATGAGCGTAAGATTGAAGCAGAGCTTGGTGAGGATAAGCTGGACCATAATATCCAACGTTTGGGATTTTGGCCGACTTACAACCAGAAATCTGCTATTTCTGAAACTGAGTGGAATGAGCTCAAGGTGGATGATGTACCAGAATTGTCTGGAAAGCTGTCTGTTGGTATCAAGTATGGCCAAGATGGAACGAATGTGGCATTGAGTATTGCTGCACGAACCAAGGATGGCCGTTACTTTGTTGAAACAGTGGACTGTCAGTCTGTTCGTAATGGTAATGAGTGGATGGTCGCTTTTCTGAGACAAGCTGATGTGGCTCAGATTGTCATAGATGGCGCAAGTGGTCAAAAAATCTTGGACGAAGAGTTAAAGGACTACAGAATCAAGAACGTGATTCTACCAACGGTGAAGGAAATCATCGTGGCCAATGCTCTTTGGGAACAGGGGATTTACCAAAAAACCATCTGTCATGCTGGTCAACCATCATTGTCTAAAGTAGCTACTAACTGCGATAAGCGGAACATTGGCTCAAACGGTGGCTTTGGCTATCGATCGCACTTTGACGATATGGATATTTCTTTGATGGATAGCGCTTTGCTTGCGCATTGGGCTTGTGCTACAACTAAGCCTAAGAAAAAGCAAAAAATCAGTTATTAAAATAAGCGGTCTTGTGACTGCTTTTTTTGATGCCCAAAATTACCGAACTGCCGGGGAAGCAGGAGAAAGGAGACATGAGAATGTCAGAATTTAAACCAATCACTACACAAGAAGAATTTGATGCTGCTATTAAGGAGCGTTTATCTCGTGAGAAAGCGAAGTATAGCGACTATGACCAGCTCAAATCTCGAGTTACAGAATTGGAAACAGAAAATGTCGGCTTGAAGTCAACAATCGAAGCTAACAATCAAAGTAAGGCGGATGCTGACAAGCAACTTGAAGAAATGCAGAATCAAATCGCTGGTTATGAGACGGCTAGTCTGCGAACTCGAGTAGCTTTGCAACATGGTTTGCCTTACGACCTTGCAGATCGTTTGCAGGGAACTGATGAAGAAAGCTTGAAAGCTGATGCAGAGCGCTTAGCTGGGTTTATGAAACCAGTAAGTAAAATTGCACCAGTAAAATCAACTGAACCAATTGTCCCTAAAGAGGATGATGACAGAGCCATGGTTAGAAACTTGGTTCAAAATTTAAATATCGAAGATTAAAGGAGAAAAAAATATGTCAGAAGCTCAACTTTCAAAAGGAAATCTATTTGATCCAGAACTTGTAACAAAGGTAATCAACAAGGTGAAGGGTCATTCGTCAATCGCTAAGCTATGCCCTCAAAAACCAATTCCGTTTAATGGACAAAAGGAGTTCATTTTCGATTTCGATTCTGATATCGATATTGTAGCAGAAAATGGCAAAAAGACTTATGGTGGTGTAAGCCTCGAACCTGTAACTATTGTGCCGCTCAAAGTTGAATACGGTGCCCGTGTATCTGATGAATTTTTACATGCTTCTGAAGAAGCAAAAGTTGATATGCTCACTGATTTTGTTGAAGGTTTTTCTAAAAAATTAGCTCGTGGTCTTGATATCATGAGTATTCATGGTATTAATCCACGAACAAAACAAGCCTCTACTATTATTGGTGATAATTGCTTTGACAAAAAAGTTACTCAGACAGTACCTTTCAAAGATACTAACCCAGATGAAAGCATGGAAGATGCTGTTGGTATGATTGATGGATCAGAACGCGACATCACTGGAGCGATTTTGGACCCTATTTTTACCACTGCACTCTCTAAAATGAAAAATGCTGAAGGTGGGAAATTGTATCCTGAATTGGCATGGGGCGGTGTACCTGATGCGATCAATGGATTGGCAGTAGATAAAAACCGCACTGTATCATACTCACAAACAGATCCTAAAAATACAGCGATTGTTGGGGACTTTGAAACAATGTTCAAATGGGGCTATGCGAAAGAAGTTCCGATGGAAATCATCAAGTATGGTGATCCTGACAATAGCGGTCGCGACCTTAAAGGGTATAACCAGATTTATATCCGTTGCGAAGCATACATTGGATGGGGCATCATGGATGCTGCTAGTTTCGCTCGTATCGTGAAAACGGGAGGTTAATCATGGCTGAGTATGTAAACCAAAAGACAGGAGCAACAATCAACACTAACACAGAAATTTCTGGGGGTGATTGGGTTCCAATTGCAGCATACAAACCTTTGGACTCATTGACCAACGCAGCATTGAAAGAAATCCTTGATGAAAAAGGGATTACTTATGATAACCGCGCTACAAAACCTGAATTGATTTCGATGATCGAACAAGCTGACACTGAAGTCCAGTAGTCGCTTGACTGGAGGTAGAAATGGAAAACTTTGCAACAGTAGACGATCTTAAAAAATTGTGGCGAGCGTTGAAATTCGATGAGGAAAAACGAGCCGAAGCGCTGTTGGAAGTTGTTTCTCATTCTCTTCGCGTTGAAGCTAAAAAAGTTGGCAAAGATTTAGATGGGTTAGTGGCTACTGATCCATCTTTTGCCATAGTAGTCAAGTCTGTAACCGTGGATGTGGTAGCTCGCACCTTGATGACCTCTACTGATCAGGAACCAATGACTCAAATGGCTGAGTCTGCTCTTGGATATTCCTTCAGTGGTTCATATCTAGTTCCTGGTGGTGGTCTCTTTATCAAAGACTCTGAGTTGAAACGTCTGGGACTTAAAAAACAAAGATATGGGGTGATTGATATCTATGGGACGGATTAAAGGAATACCAGTTACCTTGATTGGTAAGGTAAAGACTGGCAGTGATGACTTTGGGCATACTATCTATGAGAATAAAGAAATTCAAGTAGAAAATGTCCTGGTTGTTCCGTCTTCGACAGAAGATGTCACCAATCAGCTTAATTTGACTGGAAAGAAGGCTGCTTATACGCTGGGTATCCCAAAAGGCGATCAGAACGAGTGGAAAGATCGTGAGGTTCGTTTCTTTGGACGAAAATGGCGCACAATTGGCATTCCTTTGGAAGGCATCGAAGCCATGATGCCTCTAGAATGGAATAAGAAAGTGATGGTCGAAGTGTATGAGTAATTTCAAAGTCAAGCTTATCGGTGCGGGTGTAGGAGCTCTTTTGAAATCAAAAGAGATTCAGGACATTCTGAACAAAGAAGCGACAGTCATTAAAAAAAGATGTGGCCCTGGTTACGAACAAGATAGCCACGTTGGTAAGACAAGGGCCAATGCTATGATTTATCCAGCTACACGAAAAGCGAAGAGGGATAATTTGAAAAATAACACTTTGTTAAAGGCGGTGCATTAGATGATTGAAATTATTATCATGAAATATCTTGACGGTCATTTAGATGTACCGTCATTTTTTGAGCATGAAGCTGAAGCTCCCGATAGCTTTGTCATTATTCAAAAAACTGGTGGTAAGGAGCGAAATCATTCTGGTAGTGCGACCTTTGCTTTTCAAAGTTATGCCCCAACTATGCAGAAGGCTGCAGAGCTCAATGTGAAAGTGAAAAGTGCTGTGAAAGGATTGATTGAATTAGATTCAATCTGTGGTGTCCACCTAAACAGCGATTACAACTTTACGGACACTGAAACAAAACAATATCGATATCAAGCCGTATTTGATATTAATTATTTTTAAAAGGAGAAATTAAATGGCTACAGAAGCAAATGTAACGACTGCAAAACCTAAAATTGGAGGTGCGGTTTATTCTGCACCTCTTGGAACAGCACTGCCGACAGACGCAACTACAAAATTAGATGATGCGTTTAAAGCGCTAGGGTATATTTCAGAAGATGGTATGACCAATAGCAACTCCCCAGAATCAGAAAATATCAAGGCGTGGGGTGGCGTCGTTGTAAGTTCGGTTCAAAAGGAAAAGACAGACACTTTCAAATATATGCTGATTGAAGCATTGAATGTGGAAGTTTTGAAGGAAGTTTATGGATCAGATAATGTATCTGGGGACTTGTCATCAGGAATTACCATTAAGGCAAATTCAAAAGAATTGCCACATCACTGTCTGGTTATCGAAACGGTTCTAAAAGGTGGCGTACTTAAACGTATTGTTATTCCTTCAGGAAAAGTAACTGCCATCGATGAAATCACTTATAACGATGGAAGTGTTCTCGGATATGGTACGACAGTAACTGCCTTCCCTAACGCTGCTGATGATACACACTATGAATACATCAAAGGAGCTTAACTATGTCAAAACAAAATCGCAAAAAGAAAAATAAAGGAGCTGCGCCACAGATTAAAACAATCCGTGGTGTGACCTCAACCGGATTTGCTTTTGAAATCACAAAAGAGCGCATGGAAAACTATGAGTTGCTTGAAGCAATCTCTGAAGTAGATACAAATCCGGCAGTTTTACCAAAAGTGGTCAAACTTATGCTTGGCAACAAATCGGAAGATTTGAAAAATCATGTGCGAACTGCGGATGGAATTGTTCCTTTGGATAAAATGGGGGCAGAAATTAGTGAGATCTTTACAAGTCAGAACCAGTTAAAAAAATAGCGCTCCTTGCTAGAATGATTCAAACAGATGAAGATGCTCTTATTTGTGATTTAGCTGAAACATATGGGATTTTTGATTATAGACAGTTACCTGCTGACCAGGTAGCTGTTTTTGCTTTTGGTCTGAGAGATGATTCACGGATCAAACGAGCAATGACCAATAGCAAAGTTCCTTTTGAAACCTTTTTGCTTGCAGGCGTGCTTGATAGGCTTTCTGCTCTTGTTTGGTTTAAAACGACAGACGGTCAGAAAGGAATCAACAAACCATTAATGGTTGCAGAGGAACTGACAGGAAAAACTAAAGCTAAAGAAAGCAAGGAGATGATCTTTGATTCTGGTGAGGAATTTGAAGAATATCGTCAGGAAATTTTAGAAAAAATAGGAGGTGAGGATTAGTGGCTACAGAAATAGCACAGGCTTATGTACAATTGATACCCTCAGCTAGAGGCATCACTGGTAAAATCCAATCAATCCTCAATCCTGAAGCGAGTGCAGCAGGACAAAGTGCTGGACAGTCATTGGGTTCTAGTCTTGTTGGTGTTATGACGAAAGTTATTGCAGCGGCAGGTATTGGCAAGGCATTTTCGGCAGCTATCAGTGAAGGAGCAGCGCTTCAGCAATCTCTCGGAGGTATCGAAACTCTTTTCAAAGGTTCTGCTGACAAGGTCAAGAGATATGCTAATGAAGCCTACAAGACCACAGGTCTATCAGCGAATGCCTATATGGAAAACGTGACAGGCTTCTCAGCTAGTCTCTTGCAGTCTTTGGGCGGCGATACAAACAAAGCTGCTGAAACAGCCAACATGGCCATGATTGATATGTCAGATAATGCGAACAAGATGGGGACATCGATGGAGAGCATTCAGATGGCTTATCAAGGGTTTGCGAAGCAAAACTACACCATGTTGGACAACCTGAAACTCGGCTACGGTGGTACTAAGCAAGAAATGCAACGTCTCTTGGCTGATGCAGAGAAGTTGACTGGTGTCAAGTACGACATTAACAACCTTTCTGATGTTTATAGCGCCATTCATGCTATCCAGGAGAATTTAGACATCACTGGGACAACAGCTAAAGAGGCAGCATCTACTTTTAGCGGATCGTTTGAATCCATGAAAGCAGCAGCTCAGAATGTACTTGGAAAGTTAGCGCTAGGGGAGAATATTCTACCTTCTCTGCATGCTTTGCTTAAAACAACATCTACCTTTCTCTTTGATAATTTTTTGCCAATGATTGGTAATGTTCTTTCTGGTCTTGGCCTGGTTTTGACTGAAGGGATTAGTCAGATTGCTTCTCAGCTTTTTGGGGATGCCTTTGGAAGTGCAGTTTTTGATCAACTATCTCGTGTAACAGGTATCTTTGAGACATTTTTTGACATGATCTTTGGGTCATTAAGTAAGCAGGATAACATTGATATTCTGAATACGATTGGTTTTAGTGAGGAAGCTGCAACTCAAATTGTCAATATTGCAGACAATATCCGAGTTACTTTTGAGAACATTGGTTCTGCAATTGGTGATGTAGTAGGGATTGTCGGTGATTTCGTCGGAGATCTTTTAGGAATCAAAGACGGAGAGCAGGGAGTGAATCTTCTTGGAACAGCATTTGAAACCGTTACAAATTTTATTCGCAAAGCCTCTGAACACCTTAGTAAATTCACAAAATGGCTGAAAAATTCACCTATTGCTTTAGATGTTCTAAAATCTGCAGTTGTCGGAATTACAAGTGCATGGGCTGGATACAAAGCAGTAATGACTGTAATAAAAGGAATAGAAGCAATCAGAAATGCGACTTTATCCATCACGAATGGTCTTATGTTGGCTCAGTTCGTAAGAACCGGAGCACTCACTACCGCAGAGGCAGCGAATGCAGCTGCTACCATGGGGGCAAGTGGAGCATTTGGTATTTTCAATGCAGTATTAGCAGCAAACCCGATTGGCCTAATCGTAACGGCAGTCGCAGCATTGACTGCAGGTCTTGTATGGTTCTTCACACAAACTGAAACTGGCCAAAAGATTTGGTCCTCTTTTGTGGATTGGATCAAACAGGCTTGGCAGGGGATTGCTGATTTCTTTGTCGGTCTTTGGTCTGGTATCTCTGAAGGTGCTAGCACTTTGTGGGATGGAGTGGTTACAACCTGGAATGCTTACGTTGAGTCGTTAAAGGCGATGTGGAATTCTGTTGTAACATTCTTTTCTGATTTATGGGAATCAATCAAGGAGGCAGCATCTACCGCTTGGGCAGCGATTACTACAGCTGTCATGACGGTTGTTCAACCGTTCATTGACGGATTCATGAATATTTGGAACAACATTTCAGATGGTCTTACTCAAGTTTGGGAAGGAATTAAACTGATTTTTGAAGGTGCTTGGGAATTTATCAAATCGATTTTCTTGGGTGCTATTTTGATTATCATTGATCTTGTGACAGGAAATTTTGATCAATTAGGAGCAGATCTTTCTCTGATTTGGGAAGGAATTCAGAATGGCGTTTCCATGATTTGGGAGGGTATTAAAACATACTTCTCTGGAGTTGTGGATGTTATCGTTGGATACGCTACTGGTGTTTTTGAGAACTTCTCTAATGTTCTGAGTACAATTTGGGAATTTATCAAAACGGCTGCGTCTATGGCCTGGGAATGGATAAAATCTACAGTATCGAATCTAATTACTGGATTGATTCAAGGTGCTCAAAACTTATGGAATAATTTTGTAAGTTTCTTATCCAGTATCTGGGAAAATATCAAATCAACAGCTAGCGCAGCTTGGTCTGGGCTAAAATCACTTGTACTTGGTTTCATCAATGGACTTGTTAGTGGTGCTCAAACAGCGTGGAATACCATGAAGCAAGCGGTAAGCAGTCTAGTATCAAATGTAACAAGCATTTTCAATGGAATTAAAAATATCAATCTTTGGTCTGCTGGTAAAGCAATCTTAGATGGATTCTTGGGAGGATTAAAATCAGCCTGGGAAGGAGTTACTAATTTTGTTGGAGGTATTGCAAACTGGATTCGTGACCACAAAGGTCCTATTGAATATGACCGTAAGTTATTGATTCCTGCAGGTAATGCAATCATGCAAGGTTTAGACCAAGGACTGCAAGACCGGTTTAAAGATGTTAAGGAAACAGTAAGTGGTATGGCTGGAGAAATCTCTGATGTGTTTTCAGGTGATAATCTGGATTTAAATTCAACTGCATCTGTCACAAAAAACCTTGAAGCCCGTTTGGCCATGCCATCAGCTCAACTTGAAGTACAAGAGAGTAAAACAGTGTCTGAGATAGCGATTATGAGGTCAAGTTTGGAATCTATCCTTACCGCTATCCTTGAAAAATCGTCAGACATCTATCTAGACAATGAGAAAATCTCATTGAACACTTACGAACAACATGGTTCTATTTTAGCAAGGGAGGGAATCTAATGGATTATATGATCATTAATGGCTTTAATACATCGACCCTTCCAGGTTGTATTGTGACCGACTTTGGAGAAGTTGAGGCTGCCAAACCAAAAGGGGAGGTGGCCGAGCTTCATGGTGTGAATGGAAGTTATCGAGTATTAGATGGTTCTTTTGATAGCTATGACAGAACTTTTACAATTCACGTTACAAAGATGATTGATATCTCGATTATCCTGGATAAATTTCAATCGAATGACAATGAGTTGGAATTTAGCTATCATCCTGAATCTATTTTTTATGCTCATTTTTTAACGGCTAGCTATAAACCTTTTGGCAATCATGCATGGCAATTGAAAATCAAGCTAAATATGCAGCCTTTTCGATATCAAAAAACGGTTAATCCTGAATCTTATAATGGACCAGGAACAATTAACAATCCAGGGACCATTTACTCTGAGCCCATCATTGAAGTTCAGGGAGATGGAGATATTTCGATTACCATCGGCCGAGAAACAATGTATCTCAATGTAAAAACGAAAGCTACAATTGATTGTAGGCAAGGCAAGCAAAATATCTACAATGCTACTGGAGCGGTCCAGAACACGCTCAGAAAGCGCGGTGGGTTCTTTGAAATCCCAACTGGCAGAAGTGGTATTACATTTACTGGAAATGTTCTTAGATTAATTATTCGGCCAAATTGGAGGTACAAGATTTGATTTACTTAACAAATGGGAATACTCCTCTAAATGCTGCTTATGCAGACAAGATTTCTCAAGAAGCAAATAGTACCTATCAACTGACTTTTCGCTTTCCGACCTCAGATGTTTTGTGGGAGAAGTTGAAGGCAGAAACTTTCCTAAAAGCCGATGACCTGCATGGTGAACAGGATTTCGTCATTTTCGAGGTTCAAAAGAAACACGGCTATATTCAAGTCTATGCGAATCAATCCTTTACACTATTGAACAACTATGTCATCAATCCGATTTCTTTGGATAGAGCGACTGGTTCAACTGCTTTGAGTCGCTTTGCTGGAAGCATCACTCGTGATAATCCGTTCTCATTCTTTTCCGACATCGACGAACGTCACACGTTCAATACTGATAGTGTCAACGCGATGGTCGCATTTACAAAAGATAAGCACTCTATCCTTGGTCAGTGGGGTGGCGATCTTGTACGTCATGGTTACCAGGTTCGACTTTTGAAAAATGGCGGTTCAGAAAATGAATCGCTATTTATGTACAAAAAGAACTTATCTAGCTATCAACAAAAGACATCAACTAAGTCTTTGAAGACTCGAATCACCTTCAAGACTACCGTCAAAGGTGAGAGAGAAAAGGCGCCTGATCGCAAGTTTTCTGTAGTTGTGGATAGTCCTCTTATTAACAAGTACAGTCAAATCTATGAAGATGTGATTGAGGTTAATGACCAGGACGTGAAAGATGAAGCAACTCTTAGAAAATACGGTGAGCAGTATTTCAGAACTACACTCTGCGATATGCTTGAAGACAGTTTAGAAATTCAAGTCGAAGGAAAGAGTGATGTTCCTGTTCAAATTTTTGATATTGTCAGTCTATTTCATGATCGATTCAAGATGGATGTTCGCAAGAAAATCACGAAGTATACTTACTCACCGATGGCTAAGAAGCTACTATCTATTGGATTTGGACAATTTAAGTCAGGCTTGTCCAATATGCTTTCTAACGCTGTTAATGATGCAGTTAAAAACGAAACTCAGCACTTGCAAGGACAGTTCGCTACACAATTGGCGAAAGAAATCAAGAATGCGGATCTCGCTTTTGACCGAAAAAAAGAGGAATTGGTCAACCAATTCACAGATGGTCTCAACGCTGCTAAAGCTAAAACAGAAGAGGTCAAGCGAAGTCTGACAGAGACAATCGACCAACGTTTTCGTGATTTCGACAGCACTGGTTTGAACGAAATCAAACAAAAGGCTGATGAAGCTTTGAAAAACGCTGGTGCAGGTAGTTTGCTAGCTCAAGAGGCGAAACAAATCAGTGAGCAAGTGAGACGGCAGCTTGACAACAAAGCTGACCTCGTCGAATTTCAGCGAGTGAAAGAAACCAATCTGCTCTACGAACGAATAATTGGTCGTAGTGAGTCTGACATTGTTGAGAAGGTCGCTCGGATGGCTTTGACGAATCAGCTATTTCAGGTTGAAGTGGCTAAAAATGTCGGAGATAGCCGAAATTATGTGAAGAATGCTGATTTTAGGGACGGTTCTAAGAATTGGAAAGAATCGAATATATCTGGATTAAATTTCAACTATGAACATTCAACTAAAAATCGTGGTAAAACGGGCGTGCACATTTATGGTACATCTATAAATGCTCGTTATTTTGGATTGCAACAGACATTCAAAATTGAACTAAAAAAATCCGACAAAATCACTCTTTCTTTTTTGGTTTCAAAAGATGGATATAACACTTTTTCTGGCTTAGATGTTGGTTTGCATTATAGGAAAGATGGTGCAATAAAATCACAGGCGTGGAGAGAGATTCCAAATAGCGACATAACTGCATCCACTTATAAAAAACTTAATTTTAATTATGAGTTACCAGTTGATATCGATGAAATCAATTTAATGTTTTATGGAAATCCCGGTAAATCAATAAACCTTTACATTTCCGAAATAAAACTTGAAATTGGAAGTAATGCGACATCATTCACGCTAGCCCCTGAAGACACAGACGAAGCTGTTCGCACAGTTCAAAATCAGCTTGCTGGATCCTGGGCGATTCAGAATCTGACAAGTGCAGGAGCAATCGTTTCGCAAATCAATGCTACTAACAACCAAATCCTGATTGAAGCAGAGAAGATTCGATTAAAAGGTAAGACGCTTGCTGACCAATTCACGGCTATTGATGGATATTTCAAACGTCTGTTTGTCGGTGAAGGTAATTTTGCCAAGCTGAACGCTGAAATTATCGGAGCAAATACTATCACGGCTGACAAGCTAATCATGGACTCGGCAATGGCTCGAATGTTTGTCTCAAGCGATATCTTCACGGACACGCTTGCTTCAAAGACTGCCTTTATCAATAAGCTTAGGTCGGTAGTAGTATCTGCGACTTTATTTGAAGGTTTCAAGGGGCGAATCGGTGGCTTCCAAATCGGTACGCATGACAAGGACCCGTCTGCTTATTGGTTGACTGGCCAGAGTCAGTTCTCTGTCGGAATGAGCAGCGGTAGCAATAATACTAATTGGACTCGAACTGCTCTTTGGGTGAATTGGGGCGATAATTGGGAGAGCCCTGGGAATGACGCTTGGTTTGTAAGGCAAAATGGTCGAATGTTTTGCTACAGCCGTGCTGAATTCTGGGACACCCCAATTATTCACGGAAATCTTCAAGTAACAGGTAATATTTACTACGCTAAGGAATCAGGATTGTGGGCTTACTGGATTTCATCACCAGAGTATTCAAGTATCGCACCTTCAAATAATTATCTGTATCTCTATCGCGCTAATTCAAGCTACGACTGGATTCCAATGAATAAGGAAATCTCAGACCGTCGCTATAAGTCAAATATCGAAGATAGTCAAGTTTCAGGGCTTGATGTTATTGAAAAACTCAAAACGTACTCTTATCGCAAAGAGTATGACGGAAAGATTGAAGATATCTCATGCGGTATTATGGCGCAGGATGTCCAAAAATATGCTCCTGAAGCATTTTATGAAAATCCAGATGGAGCTTACTCATACAGAACTTTTGAACTTGTGCCTTATCTAATCAAGGCCATTCAAGAACTCAATCAAAAAATACATAAATTGGAGAAAAAACATGACAGAACAGGACAAACAAATCAGCAGCCTGACAATTAAATCTTTAGGTGAAAAAGTCGGTAATGAGGCTGCTCAATCGGCCACACTCGAAGCCCTCTACACAGTGACCGCTATGGAGCTTGAGCAGATGAAGCAGGTCATTGATTCTGACGAAAAGCTGAAAGCTAAGTTTGAAGAAGTGAAAGGAAAAATGGTAAATGGCAATTAATAACTATGAATTGGCAGGTAAGCCTTACACTCGTGGCCTTGGGGATAACCTCAAGACCGTGGTTGAAATTCGTCTCTCAGATGGGACTCGCTACAGTACGAACATGCGTGAGCTTGTAGGAGACCGCACGGGCGATTCTGAAGATGTTTTAATCAAGGCAGTATTAGATATTGTCAAGACTGAAATTGACCCGTCTAGCGCAATCGTACAAACTCAGGAGCAACTTAACAAGACCAAGGAAGATTTGACCGCTAACAAAGAGAACATCGATAGCGTATCAGCAATTACTGAAGTTCTCATTGCACTTGCAATTGGCCAGAATGGTGGCATGCCTACTAACGCTTATGGCAAGGTGGCTGCATTCATCAAACCGCTTGCTAAGGACAAACGTTACAACAACGGAGACATCATCTCAGGTGCTTATCCGTTTGATACAAATCCGAAATGGCCAAAAGGAACCAAGACTATTTTCAAGTTCCAAATGCAAGCCACAGAGGGCTACACTTGGAAAGATCAGTCACTATCTGATATGCTTCAGCAAGGCGTGCTTACTGTGGTCATGCCACGTATTGAGTAAAAGGAGGTTATATGCAAATCGAATTTTTCAATTTTTTCAGAAGTGTAGTCCAGACCGAGGATGGTCTGGTCTTGTACGCTCTGGCATTGATTGTCTCAATGGAAATCATTGATTTCTTGACAGGGACGATTGCTGCTATTGCAAATCCTGATATTGAGTATAAGAGCAAAATTGGCATTAACGGGCTCCTTCGCAAAATCTTAGGGGTTCTCTTGCTGATGATCCTCATCCCAATGTCTGTACTCTTGCCTGAAAAGACAGGTTTCGCATTCTTGTACTCGATCTATCTCGGGTACATCGCATTTACTTTTCAATCTCTTGTTGAAAATTACCGTAAATTAAAAGGAAATTTTACTCTTTTTCAGCCGATTTTAAAAGCATTTCAACGCTTGCTTGAAAAAGACGAAGATAAAAATAAAGGAGAATAACACATGCAACAAATCACAGAAATCATTATCGCTTCAGCTACTGGAATCTTGACTATCCTCGCAGGCGTGGCAGTCAAGGTAGTCAAGGATTTTCTTATCAAAAAAGGCGGTGAAAAGACCATTAAGATTGTTGAAATCCTTGCCAAAAATGCGGTCAATGCCGTGGAGCAAGTCGCTTCTGAAACTGGCTACAAAGGCGAGGAGAAGCTCGAACAAGCACGATCTAAAATCCGTGCTGAGCTTACAAAATATAACATCAACATGACTGATAAAGACCTCGATACATTTATCGAGTCAGCAGTTAAGCAGATGAATGAAGTCTGGAAAGGGGAGTAATCATGGATATTGATACGAGTAGACTAAGAACTGATTTGCCACAGGTCGGAGAACAACCTTATCGTCAGATTCACGCTCATTCAACTGGAAATTCACGATCCACCGCTCAAAATGAAGCAGATTATCACATGCGTAGACCAGCTGATTCTGGTTTCTTTTCTCACGTTGTTGGGAACGGCCGTGTGATGCAAACCTGGTACACTGATCGTGGAGCATGGGATGTAGGTGGTGGCTGGAACGTAGAGGGTTACGGCCAAGTTGAGCTGATTGAAAGCCATGAAACAAAAGAAGAGTTTATGCGCGATTACAAGCTATACGTCGAACTGCTGCGTAACCTTGCTGATGAAGCTGGCATTCCTAAGACGCTGGATTCTGACAGCTTGGCTGGAATTAAGACGCATCAATACTGTACGTATAACCAGCCACGAAATGCAAGCGACCATGTGGATCCATATCCTTACTTAGCTAAGTGGGGTATCAGTCGTGAGCAATTCAAGAAAGATATTGAGGGTGGTCTGTCTGAAGCTGGATGGCGCCAAAATGCTTCAGGCTGGTGGTGGGAGGAGTCAGACGGCTCTTATCCTACGAAAACATGGAAGCAAATCAAGGGAGAGTGGTTCTACTTCAATGAACGTGGATACTGCCTAATCAACCGTTGGTTCAATGATGGCAAAGATTGGTTTTATCTTGACAAACGTGGCGCAATGGTCACAGGCTGGATGTTTCTAAACCATCGCTGGTATTTCTTCAAATCAGATGGCCGCATGGCTACTGGCTGGGTTAAATATCGTGAAACCTGGTATTTCATGGAAGAAAAAGACGGCTACATGCTATCTAAACAATTCGTCAAATCAGGCGACGGCTGGTATTATTTGAAAGCCAACGGTGAACTTCACACAGATCCAGCATTCAAAACAGAACCAGACGGGCTTATCACTGTCGTCGATAAACCAAAAGATGAAAAATAAATAAAACAGAAAGGACTTTCAAAATAGATTACACTAAAACCGCAGGCACTAGCTTGCGGTTTTTTTGTTTGCTCTGGAAAGATTGGATTTTAAATCCAAGCTATTTCTCTGAAAGTAATTTCAAAATCAAAAAAAGTAATGATTTTTTCACTGTTTTTTTCTTTTTTCTACGAATAGATAAATAGGAGGAATAAAACATGAACATTTTGAAGATTGAACTTGCGAGCGTAGAGAAGACGGACTTAGGCTTTGAGCATTGGATAGATGTGACTTACCAGGTGCCTATTTTGAAAAATGAGTACACGGTCAAGCTATTGTTACTTATGGAATGCAAGATAGAGGACCAAGAGGTTATTGAGTATCTGGTCAGCACTTGGAAGTATCGGGATCTGGTATTGCATTCGGTAAGGATGTATGAGATGGAGAGAGAAGGTGCATGATTGTTAAAATAATGGTTTTTATTTGTCTGAAAAAAATTCTCATGGTATAATAGTTTGAAAATTAAACTAGTCAAAAAAATGATAGGGATACAACAAAGGATACAACAATCCTTTTACAAGCCGGTCTAATAAGGTTTTTATAACTCCCACCGGCTCCATTATGAACAGGTATACAGTAGATTTTTTCCAAATTATATCCTTTGTTGTATCCTATTTATTCTAGTGTGTTAGTGGAGAATTACTCAAGAGGCTGAAGAGGACGGTTTGCTAAATCGTTAGGTCGGGTAACTGGCGCGGGGGTTCGAATCCCCCATTCTCCGTTAGATAAACCCAGTGTTTTTCTAAATAACTATCCTTGGAGGTAGTCTCCAAGAGTAAATTTTCATAATGAGGTGAAACATGAAAAAGATCAAGTTACTAAGTATCTTAGCACTTTCAACAGTTGTCTTGGGTGCATGTTCTGTATTTTCTAATCAGTCATCTGAAGCTTCTTCTGATAACAAGGAGAATACGGAACAAGTTGAGAAGAAGGATGAAGCAGCAGAAGTTAAAGAAAAAGTTACAAAAGATGCTGAAATTCTCTTAGACTCAGTTCTTACTAGCGACTCTGCTCGATTTAAGAAGATTTATGGCGACACTTATGAAAAATGGACTGAGGCTGTGTTTGCTGTACAAACAAGTGAAAAAATCAAAGAAGAAGGTCTTTCACCTGCATCTACCTATTCAGTACAATGGCACAAAGATTTCCCTGTAGAAACTCCAGAAGAAACCATTTCAGGTTTCTTGAAGATGAGACGTAGATTATATCAAGATATCGGTTCTTACACTGTTAAAGACGTGAAGGTTGATGAATCAGGAAATACAGCGACTGTTACTTTCAACTCTAAGAAGTTACACTCTAAAGGATTGGCTTCATCTACAAGGGAAGTTCTCACTACTCTTATTGGAGGTGTTGATAACCTAGGTAAATACAATCAAGCTGGTTCAAACGTTGACATCAAGCGTTACCAAACATTGGTTTCTTACTGGATTTTTGAGCATCTATTCAAGAAAGATTTCTCAACCTACAGTGACGTTGACCCTAACTTAGCTCATACACCTTTCACTACTGGTGATTTTGATACTGAAATCAAATTAACAAAGGATAAGGATGGAAACTGGCTGATTTCTCAAGAAGATTACCGTACTTTGGCGACAGAGTTGCTTGATGATACAGAAGGTTATGATAAAATTGTCCGTAAAAACTCAACTAAGTCTAATGATAAATCAACAGACAAGTCTTCAGATAAATCTTCAAACAAATCCACTGATAAATCAACAGACAAATCTTCAGATAAGAAAGATAAAAGCAATATCTAATCATCTGAGTTAATAATACAGCAAGTAGCCCTATAGGGGCTACTTGCTTTTTTTATGAAATCAAGAAAATAAAGGTGATTCAAGGATAAGGCGGGAGACAGAAAAAATGTGGAGTGGTAGTTAGAGTAACGCAGCCTTTCTTTTCTATAAATTATCCTGAAAAAATAAAAAACTGCATCGAAGTGCAGTTTTTCTGTTTTTCTACGGAAGACATGGGATTCGAACCCACGCACGCTGTTACACGCCTACCGCGTTTCCAACACGGCCTCTTAAGCCTCTTGAGTAATCTTCCAATACTTACTCAAATAGTCTACCATAAAGCCACTTATCTTGCAATAAAAATGTTGGAATTGACAAAAATGACAGAATTTGAAAGAAAATGATAAATAATGCTTGACTTTGGTAGAAATTGTGCTAGAATGAATAGTGTAAACGATAACAGGAGGTAATTTGGTGTTAAAAACAGAGAGAAAACAACTGATTTTAGAGCAACTTAATCAGCATCAAGTAGTTTCTTTAGAAAAGTTAGTTAGTTTGTTAGAAACGTCAGAATCAACGGTTCGAAGGGATTTGGATGAGTTGGAAGCAGAAAATAAGCTTCGTCGTGTGCATGGTGGAGCAGAATTGCCCCACTCCTTGCAGGAAGAAGAAACCATTCAAGAAAAATCTGTCAAAAACCTTCAAGAAAAGAAATTACTGGCTCAGAAAGCAGCCTCTCTTATCAAGGAGAAAGATGTTATCTTTATCGATGCTGGCACAACAACAGCCTTTTTGATTAAGGAATTGACCAATAAGAACATCACCGCTGTGACCAATTCGATTCATCATGCGGTTCAGCTGGTTGAAAAGCAGATTCCAACTGTCATGGTTGGTGGTAGTGTTAAGATGACGACAGATGCTAGCATTGGGGGCGTTGCGCTTAACCAGATTAACCAATTGCACTTTGACCGTGCCTTTATCGGAATGAATGGTGTTGACGATGGTTATTATACGACTCCCGATATGGAGGAGGGAGCCGTTAAGCGTGCTATTTTGGAGAATGCCAAACAGACTTATGTCTTGGTGGATTCGTCAAAGATTGGTCAAACTTGTTTTGCCAAGGTAGCACCACTCAAACGCGCTATCGTTATCACAAGTCAAGGGCATGAGCTCTTGCAGGCTATTAATGAGAAAACGGAGGTAATAGAAGTATGATTTATACAGTCACACTCAATCCATCCATTGACTATATCGTTCGCTTAGACCAAGTTCAAGTCGGTAGTGTCAACCGTATGGACAGTGATGATAAGTTTGCTGGTGGAAAAGGAATCAATGTCAGTCGTGTTTTGAAGCGTTTGGATATTCCCAATACTGCGACTGGATTCATCGGAGGCTTTACTGGTAAATTTATCACAGATACCCTTACAGAGGAAGAAATCGAGACTCGTTTTGTCCAAGTAGCAGAAGATACTCGCATCAATGTCAAGATTAAAGCAGACCAAGAAACAGAAATCAACGGGACTGGTCCTAATGTTGAGCCAGCTCAGTTAGAAGAATTGAAAGCTGTTTTATCTAGTCTAACAGCAGAAGATACGATTGTGTTTGCAGGTTCAAGTGCTAAAAATCTAGGAAATGTTATCTATAAGGATTTGATTGCCTTGACCCGTCAGACTGGTGCTCAAGTGGTTTGTGACTTTGAAGGTCAGACCTTGATTGATAGTTTGGACTATCAGCCACTTTTGGTCAAACCAAATAATCACGAGCTTGGAGCTATCTTTGGAGTGAAACTCGAAAGTTTAGATGAAATCGAGAGCTATGCTCGTGAGTTACTGGCTAAAGGTGCCCAAAACGTCATTATCTCCATGGCTGGTGACGGTGCTCTTCTTGTCACACCTGAGGGAGCTTACTTCGCTAAACCCATCAAGGGAACAGTAAAAAATTCAGTTGGTGCTGGTGACTCTATGGTGGCTGGATTTACAGGTGAGTTTGTCAAATCAAAAGACGCAGTAGAAGCCTTCAAATGGGGAGTCGCTTGCGGAACAGCAACTACCTTCTCGGATGACTTGGCAACAGCGGAATTTATTCAAGAAACATATGAAAAAGTTGAGGTAGAAAAACGATGAAAATTCAAGACCTATTGAGAAAAGATGTCATGTTGCTGGATTTGCAGGCAACTGAAAAAACAGCAGCTATCGAAGAAATGATTCATAGCTTGGTAAATCACGGTTATGTGACGGATTTCGAAACTTTTAAAGAAGGAATCTTAGCGCGTGAAGCCTTGACTTCAACTGGTTTGGGTGAGGGAATTGCTATGCCTCACAGCAAAAGCTCTGCTGTCAAAGAAGCAACCGTTCTCTTTGCCAAGTCAAACAAGGGTGTTGACTATGAGAGCTTGGATGGTCAACCAACAGACCTCTTCTTCATGATTGCAGCTCCAGAAGGTGCTAACGATACTCACTTGGCAGCCCTAGCAGAATTGTCTCAATACTTGATGAAAGACGGTTTTGCAGACAAATTGCGCAAAGTATCTTCACCAGACGAAGTTATTGCTCTTTTTGACCAAGCGTCTGAAAAGGCAGCTGGACCAGCAACTGTTGCTCCTGCAACTGAGGGAGGAGACTTCCTCGTAGCTGTTACAGCTTGTACAACAGGAATTGCTCACACTTACATGGCCCAAGAAGCTCTTCAAAAAGTGGCTGCTGAAATGGGCGTTGGTATCAAGGTTGAAACTAATGGTGCTAGCGGTGTTGGCAACAAACTGACAGCAGAAGACATCAAAAAAGCTAAAGCAGTCATCATCGCAGCAGACAAGGCTGTTGAAATGGATCGTTTTGATGGCAAACCTTTAATCAGTCGCCCAGTTGCAGACGGCATCCGCAAGACAGAAGAATTGATCAATCTGGCTCTTTCTGGCAATGCCGAAGTCTACAAGGCTGCTAACGGTGGCGCTGCAGTAGCTAGCAGCAATGAAAAACTTAGCTTGGGTGGAGCTTTTTACAAGCACTTGATGAGCGGTGTTTCTCAAATGTTGCCATTCGTTATTGGCGGCGGAATCATGATTGCCATTGCCTTCTTGTTGGATCAGATCTTAGGTGTGCCAAAGGATCAGCTTTCTAATCTGGGAAGCTATCATGAAATTGCAGCTCAATTTAAGGCAATTGGTGGTGCAGCCTTTGGCTTCATGTTGCCAGTATTGGCTGGATACATCGCTTACTCAATCGCTGAAAAACCAGGTCTGGTTTCTGGTTTCGTAGCTGGTGCAATTGCGAGCAGCGGTGCATCATTTGGTGGTGTTGCCTATGCTGCGGGTGGTGAGAAGACACTCTCTATAGCGGGTGTATCATCTGGTTTCCTTGGAGCTCTGGTCGGTGGTTTCTTAGCTGGTGGTGTGATTTTAGTCCTTCGCAAATTACTTGCTGGTCTGCCTCGCTCACTTGAAGGTATTCGCTCAATCTTGCTCTTGCCACTTCTTGGTGTTCTTGTGACTGGATTTGTTATGTTGGCTGTTAATATTCCCATGTCAGCAATCAATACAGCCCTCAACGATTTCTTGGCAAGTCTGAGCGGAAGCTCTGCGGTCCTTCTCGGTCTCTTGGTCGGTGGTATGATGGCAGTCGATATGGGTGGACCAGTGAACAAAGCAGCTTATGTATTTGGTACAAGTACGCTGGCAAGCACTGTTTCAACTGGCGGTTCTCCAGTCATGGCAGCGGTTATGGCAGCAGGAATGGTTCCACCGCTTGCAGTATTCGTGGCAACTCTGCTTTTCAAAGATAAATTTACTACCGAAGAACGTGATTCAGGTTTGACAAATATCGTCATGGGACTTTCTTTCATCACAGAAGGAGCGATTCCATTTGGAGCTGCTGATCCAGCCCGTGCAATCCCAAGCTTTATCGTTGGTTCAGCGCTTACAGGTGCACTTGTCGGTCTATCTGGCATCAAACTTATGGCTCCTCACGGAGGAATCTTCGTCATCGGTTTGACAAACAACCCAATCCTTTACCTTGTGTATGTGTTGATTGGTGCAGTTGTCAGCGGTATTCTTTTCGGATATTTGCGTAAACCACTGGAAAAATAAAACATAGGCAAAAGAGAGTGGGACAGAAATCGGTAATTCGTTAGAATTCGATTTCGTCGTCCCACCTCCGCACAGTTGAGTAGGGCTGTAAAAGCTGATGAAATCAGCGTAGTAGAGCCCACTCAACCACTGCGTCTTGCTCGACAATCCAAAGACAATTGAGAGGCTAGGACTTTTGTCCCAGCCTCTTTTTGCTATAATTTGAATAGATGGGATAAGATCATGAAAACATATACAGATAAGTTAGTCGTGAATATGAAAGCAGAAGTTGCTTGGGAAGCATTGAAAATGATGGATAGATGGCTCCCTAGTTTGTCAACAAATCAAGCCATCTACTTTGAAGGTGGAGAAGACTATTTCTACGAAGGAAGAAAAGTACCATATTGTGACAAAAAAAGGGATAAAAATGGCTTGCGAAATAAGCGAGGTCAAAGAGGAAGCCTTTTGGATTGAGATACATGCGAGCCATTCTCTTCTGCATTCGATTTTAAATTGTCAAGTGGTTCCTTTGACTTCTTCGACCTGCCAATTGGTAAGAACACAATCTTATCCAGGTTTTGTTGGATTTTTATTTAATCTATTCTTTAGGCCTAGAGAAGCAGGAGAGACGAGCGAGTATTTGGAAGTATGGAGGAATTACGCCCAGAATCAGTTTCAGACTTTGTGAGAATCCGTCGCCATCTCCCATCTGGATAGAGTTCTGAAAACAATTATCGCTAGAAAGATACATCAAATTATGTTATAATGGACTATCGTATATTTTTAGGAGAATAGTAATGGAATTACAACGTGAACAAGAATTTGTCAGCCAGTATCATTTTGATGCACGCAATTTTGAATGGGAAAAAGAGAATGGAACACCGGAAACAAAAGTTGACGTGAATTTTCAGCTGATTGAAAGAAATGAAGAAAAGAATTCAACATCCATGATCGTGATTTTGACTTTCATGATTGTATTTGATCGTTTTGTGATCAGTGGAACGATTACGCAGACAAATCATATTCAAGGGCGTTTGGTAGAGGAACCTAGTGAGTTTGAGCATGAAGAAGTGGAAGAATTGGCGCGTCCTTGCTTGACCATGCTCAATCGTTTGACTTATGAAGTGACTGAAATTGCGCTAGATTTACCAGGTATTAATTTGGAGTTCTAATGATGAAATTAGCGGTTATAACGGATTCGTCCGCTTTTTTACCGGATAGCCTTCGTGGAAATGACCATCTTTTTGTGCTCGATATTCCAGTAGTGATTGCTGGAGAGACTTATGTGGAAGGAAAAAATCTGACGGCCAGTGAGTTTTATGAGAAAATGGCTGCTGCAGATGATTTGCCAAAGACAAGCCAACCCAGTGTGGCGGAGTTGGAGGAGATGTTGACGCGTCTTGCTGGCGAGGATTACACGCATGTGTTGGGGCTTTTTTTATCCAGTGGGATTTCAGGATTTTATCAAAATATCCAGTATCTCAAGGACGAGTTTCCTGATTTGAAAATCGCCTTTCCTGATTCAAAAATCACCAGTGCTCCGCTGGGTCTCATGGTCGAAAATGCTTTGACTTGGGCCGCGGAAGGGCAGGATTTTGAGATGATTTTGACCAAGATTCAGCAGCAAATTGATGGGACCAGTGCTTTTATCATGGTTGACGACTTGAATCATCTGGTTAAGGGCGGTCGCTTGTCCAATGGCGCAGCTATTTTGGGTAATCTCTTGAGTATCAAGCCGATTCTGTATTTTAACGATGCAGGGGTTATCGAAGTTTTTGAAAAGATTCGGACGGAAAAGAAGGCGACTAAGAGATTGATTGAAGTGGTTGAGGAAAAAACTGCCTCTGCTTCCTATCAAGTCATGGTGATTCATGGGAATGCTGAAGAGAAGGCGGAAAGCTTACGCCAGCAGCTGATAGAGGCTGGCATAGCGGACGATATTCCTCTGGCTACCTTTGGTAGTGTGATTGGAACTCACTTGGGCGAGGGTAGTGTCGCTTTGGCCTACATTCCGCTGGTCTAGAGTTTTGCAGAGCGGTTAGTCAAGAATAGAGAGAGGTTCTAGATGAGTATAAAAGTCATTATCGCTGGTTTCAAGGGAAAGATGGGACAAGCAGCCTATAAGATGGTAGCAGAAGATCCTGAGTTGGCATTGGCCGGTCTGCTAGATCCTTTTACAGATGAAAAGGAAGTAGCGGGAGTTCCAGTTTTCAATACTAAAGAAGAACTTGCAGGCCTTCAAGCAGATGTCTGGATTGACTTTACGACTCCCAAAGTGGCTTATGAAAATACTCGCTTTGCCCTTGAGAATGGATTTGCTCCAGTGGTCGGAACGACAGGTTTTACTCCTGAGCAGATTGAAGAATTGACCCAACTATCTCGTCAAAAGAATCTTGGCGGTTTGATTGCGCCGAATTTTGCTCTGGGAGCTGTTTTGCTTATGCAGTTTGCAGCCCAAGCAGCCAAGTATTTTTCAGATGTTGAGATTATTGAACTGCATCATGACAACAAAAAAGATGCACCGAGCGGAACGGCTATCAAAACAGCTGAATTAATCAGTCACGTTCGGACGAGTAAGCAGCAGGGAGCGGCTGACGAAGAAGAATCGTTGGCTGGTGCCCGCGGAGCAGTCTTTGACGGCATGCGGATTCACTCAGTGCGTTTGCCGGGCTTGGTTGCTCATCAGGAAGTTATCTTTGGTAGTCAAGGAGAAGGGCTGACTTTGCGGCATGACTCCTATGACCGGGTTTCCTTTATGACTGGGGTAAATCTGGGTATCAAAGAGGTAGTGAAGCGCTCTGAATTGGTCTATGGATTGGAACATTTACTATGAGATTAGAGAAGATGCCTTCTGAGTTTCAGGAGGCTTTGCCAGTATTAGAGAAGATTAAAGAGGCTGGTTTTGAGGCTTATTTTGTCGGTGGTTCTGTACGAGATGCTCTGCTGAATCGGCCGATTCACGATGTAGATATTGCCAGCTCAGCCTATCCCGAGGAAATCAAAACAATCTTTCCTCGGACTGTCGATGTTGGCATTGAGCATGGAACGGTTCTGGTCTTAGAAGGCCAGGGAGAATACGAAATAACGACCTTTCGGACTGAGGATGTCTATGTGGACTACCGCAGGCCTAGTCAGGTCTCTTTTGTGCGCTCTTTGGAAGAAGATCTGAAGCGCAGGGATTTTACAATCAATGCTCTTGCTTTAAACCAAGAGGGGGAGATTGTAGACCTCTTTAACGGTTTGGCAGATATGAAAAATCGTACTCTGCGGGCAGTTGGAGTAGCTGCAGAGCGTTTTAATGAAGATGCTTTGCGTATCATGCGGGGCTTTCGTTTTCAGGCTGGTTTAGACTTTGATTTGGAAGAGTTGACTTTTCAGGCTATGGCAGATTGCGCGCCGCTTTTGGAGAAAATATCGGTAGAGCGGATTTTTATCGAGTTTGACAAGCTACTGATGGCACCTTTCTGGCAAAAAGGTCTGGAGAGCCTGATCAAAGCTGCTGCCTACGACTTTCTTCCTGATATGAAACATTCAGCAGAAGCTTTGCAGGAATTATTAGACCGTTTAGTAGAAGATTTTCAGTTTTCCAGTTCTGAGCAGGCTTGGGCTGCGCTTTTGCTGGCTTTGAAGGTAAAAGATGTTCGCAAGTTTTTGAAGCATTGGAAAACGTCCAATGACTTTCAAAAGCGAGTGAATCAGCTGGTAGCTGTTTATGAGATTCGGCAGGAACGGAGTCTTTCTAAGCGTGATTGCTATCAGTATGATTTGGATTTGATTCTGCAAGCAGAAAGTTTGAGACAAGCAGCAGGTTTGCCGGTTGAGTTTGAGGCTATTGAAGCGACACATGCTTCTCTGACCATTCATGACAAACATGATATTGTGGTGACGGGCAGTCATTTGATCCGAGATTATGGCTTTAAACCCGGACCAGAATTGGGACAAATCCTGACTAAAATTGAATTGGCCATTGTCGACGGAGAATTGGCAAATAGCAAGGAAGAGGTTATGAACTTTATTAAGGAGCAAGTTGGATGAGTGACTTTATCGTTGAAAAGCTGACCAAGTCTGTCGGGGATAAGACAGTCTTTCAAGAGATTTCTTTTATCATTCACGACTTGGATCGGATTGGACTGATTGGAGTCAATGGGACAGGAAAGACCACTCTTTTAGATGTCTTGTCTGGCAAATCAGGCTTTGATGGTGATGTATATCCTTTTTCAGCAAAATCTGACTATAAAATCTCCTATTTGACTCAGGAACCAGACTTCGATGAAGAGAAGACGGTCTTGGATACTGTTTTGTCCAGTGATTTGCGAGAAATGCAGCTCATTCGAGAATATGAACTGCTCATGGCAGCTTATGATGAAGCCAAGCAAGCTCGTCTGGACAAGGTCATGGCAGAAATGGATTCGCTGCATGCTTGGGAGATTGAGAGTCAGGTAAAAACAGTCCTATCCAAGCTCGGTATCTCAGATTTGGCAGCAAAAATCAGCCAGCTTTCAGGTGGTTTACGTCGACGAGTGCAATTGGCGCAGGTTTTGCTTTCCGAAGCAGACTTGCTGCTGCTGGATGAGCCGACCAACCATCTGGACATTGATACGATTGAATGGCTGACAAATTTCCTGAAAAATTCAAAGAAGACCGTCC
>ERZ773042.225-NODE-225-length-43166-cov-5.336341_pt1 | contig 43166 bp, 39 predicted proteins | sample MGYA00511664_ERZ773042 | MGnify/ENA primary metagenome ERZ773042 (study PRJEB29015, sample SAMEA2737984) | human oral metagenome | biome: human oral; feature: human-associated habitat; material: dental | place: China | collected 2036 ... | reverse complement strand
CTATAAAGCTGTATCCTGCTATACGGGCATTCTTGAATACATCGAGTAAAAGTGTCTCCATACCACCTCTATTAAGCGAACCGAGCATATAGGCTATTTTCATACAAACCTTGTTTTGTTGCATTTTAAAACTTCGAATATCAGGTTGCAAAGTTAAATATATTTTTGATTTCTATGCCTTTATTTGTTGAGAATACAAATGGGGCTGCAATATAAATAGTTGATAATATGGAAATATTGGTCTAAGTAAAAAAAGAGACAGGTTTTTCGAAAAAAACTGTCTCCTCTCTTATGAAAAAAATTACAACTACACTCGTTTTTCTTTGATACGTGCACTCTTACCTGTCCTTTCGCGTAGGTAGTACAGTTTGGCACGACGTACCTTACCAATCTTATTTACAACGATACTGCTAATAAACGGAGAGTCGATAGGGAAAATCCTTTCTACGCCTACATTGTCGGACATCTTGCGGACGGTGAAACGTTTTTTGTTGCCGTGTCCGGCGATTTTTATTACTACTCCGCGGTACAACTGTTCACGCTCTTTATTGCCTTCCTTGATTCTGTAAGCAACAGTGATAGTATCGCCGCTTTTAAATTTCGGGTGTTCTTTACCCGAGTCAAATGCTTGCTCTGCAATTTTAATTAAATCCATCTATATCAAATTATTATGGTTTGTAATAGTGCAACATTCGTAGATAACTCTATTCCTACCAGCGGTTACACGAAACGGTCGGCAAAGGTAATACTTTTTTCCGGAAAAACAAGCAGAAATCTACTCTTTGGAATCTTTTTCTTTTTTTGTCTCTTTGGGAGCATCTTTATTTTCTTTGAGTGCTGCCATTATCTTTGCTTCGAGTTCTTGTGCAAGTTCAGGATTCTCTTCTATCACCTTCTTCGAGGCATCTCTTCCTTGTGCCAGCTTGCTGTCGCCATACGAGAACCACGAACCGCTTTTCTTGATGATACCGTAATCGACACCCAAGTCTATAATCTCGCCGCTGCGTGAGATACCTTGCCCGAACATTATATCGAACTCTGCTTTGCGGAATGGGGGAGCTACCTTGTTTTTCACCACCTTGACACGGGTCTGATTTCCAAAGTGAGTGTCTCCCTCTTTGATGGCACCTGTGCGGCGTATGTCGAGACGAACCGAGGCGTAGAATTTCAGCGCATTACCGCCGGTAGTCGTTTCGGGTGAGCCGAACATAACTCCTATTTTCTCGCGGAGCTGGTTGATAAAAATACAGGTGGTGTTGGTTCTTGATATAGAGGCAGTTAGTTTGCGAAGAGCTTGCGACATCAGACGAGCCTGCAGACCCACCTTGTTGTCGCCCATATCGCCTTCGAGCTCTGCTTTTGGGGTAAGGGCTGCCACAGAGTCTATTACGAGTATATCCAATGCCGAAGAGCGGATGAGCTGGTCGGCTATCTCCAGTGCCTGTTCGCCCGAGTCGGGCTGCGATATTAGCAGGTTATCCACATCTACTCCGAGTTGTTTTGCATAAAATCTGTCGAAAGCGTGTTCGGCGTCGATAATAGCGGCTATGCCTCCGGCTTTCTGTGCCTCGGCGATGGCGTGTATTGCCAGAGTAGTTTTACCGCTCGATTCGGGTCCGTATATCTCGATTATTCTGCCGCGAGGGTAACCTCCGACGCCAAGAGCGGCATTGAGCCCGATAGAGCCCGAAGGGATAACGCTCACATCTTCGATATTATCGTCGCCGAGCTTCATTATCGTGCCTTTGCCGTGGTCTTTTTCTATTTTGTCCATTGCCAGCTGCAATGCTTTCAGTTTGTCCGCAGACGGTGCATTATTCTGATTACTCATACTGAATTAGTAAGTTAATATTTATGTTTTTTATTTCTGCAAAGATACAAAATAATTGCAATCTGCGACAGATATTTTTTATGAGAAATGGGGTTGAACTTTCATACAGAAAAAATAATCTATATTTCAGAAAATATCACTATCTTTGCTGAGCAAATAAGATAACAGGAAGATAATTAATTTTGAATATTTTAAGAGTTAAACACAACGTAAGTCTAATTTTATGATAGGAGTAGGAGCTTATTTTTTAGAGCAGAGTGTAAAAGATATTTTAGTCATTTTCTTATTTGCAATAGGTATAGAAAAAAAAGGTTTTGATAATATGAAAAAAATAATTCTATTTTTAGGTGTTTTTTATGCAGGATTAGTCTCTGCACAAGGTATAGAGGCTGATATTAATGCTATTATAGAAAAAGCCAAGACAGGAAATGTAAATGCACAGTACACATTAGGTGGCTACTATTTTTTGGGATCGAATGGGGTAGAGCAATCCTATTCAAAAGCGGCTTATTGGTGGGAAAAAGCTGCTGAACAAGGACATGGTGATGCTCAGTTTAATATAGGAGTTTGCTATTATGAAGGTAATGGAATAAAGCAATCCTATTCAAAAGCTATTTATTGGTATAAAAAAGCTGCTGAACAAGGAAATAGTGATGCTCAGTATAATATAGGAGTTTGCTATTATGAAGGTAATGGGGTAGAGCAATCCTATTCAAAAGCGGCTTATTGGTTGGAAAGGGCTGCTGAACAAGGACATAGCAATGCTCAGTATAATATAGGAGTTTGCTATGATGAAGGTGAGGGGGTAGAGCAATCCGCTTCAAAAGCGGCTTATTGGTATGAAAGAGCTGCTGAACAAGGACATATTAAAGCTCAGTTTAATTTAGGTGTTTGCTATAGTGATGGTGAGGGGGTAGAGCAATCTTATTCAAAAGCGGCTTATTGGTATGAAAGAGCTGCTGAACAAGGATATAGCGATGCTCAGTATAATATAGGAGTTTGCTATAGTAAAGGCGAGGGGGTAGAACAATCTTATTCAAAAGCTATTTATTGGTATAAAAAAGCTGCTGAACAAGGACATAGCAATGCTCAGTATAATATAGGAGTTTGCTATAGTGATGGTGAGGGGGTAGAGCAATCTTATTCAAAAGCTATTTATTGGTATAAAAAAGCTGCTGAACAAGGGAATAGTTCTGCTCAGTATAATATAGGAGTTTGCTATTATAACGGTGATGGGGTAAAACAATCTAAAACTAAGGCTATCTATTGGTTTAGAAAGGCTTGTAATAACTTCGAAGATAAAGCCTGCGAAGCATTAAATGAAATAAAATGAATTAATGGGGAGAGTTGAAAAAAGATATTGGTTGCTATCACATTATTCGTTTTGCTTTCTTGTGAGCCAAAGAAACCGGACTAAACAAAGCCAAAGAGGTTGTCTAACTTTTTGCAAGTAGTACTACCGGAGTATATTATTAGAACAAATAGCATGATTGTATTTATTCCCAAAAAACTATAACCATAAAATTTCGGATAAAGAAACAATATGAAAAAATATCTATTTCTTTCTCTATTTGCTGCTTTTTGTAGCTGTACACATTATAAAAGTACAGACTATGAAGGAAGTATAGATGAAGGTTACCCAGATGGCATTTATGATGCTATCATACATGTCTATAACCCCAATACAAAGCATAATGCTACTTATACTTTAGAAGTAGAGGTTGAGAATGAATATCTTATAAAAATATATTGGAATAATGGGGGCTGGTTGGATGATAGCCATTTTTCTCCTGTTGATATCAGTGAAGGCTCAGCTTCTTTTACTGACGATAGAGGTTACAGATATAGTGTCGAATTGGATTAGTTTTTTGGAACAAGAGTTTTTTTTAAATTGTCTGTATGAAAGTTAGAAAGTTTCATCACAACTTACAAGGTTGCTCTGATTATGTCCGAGTTATTTGTGTTTTGATGCTTTTTAGTTTTATCAGACAGCACTAATCGGAACTATTTCTGATGACAACCAAAAAGGGCAGACCCTCGAGAAACGATGAGAGTCTACCCTTTTTTCGTTGACTATATATAAGGCGATTAGTTTTCGAAAACGAGTCTTCCGTCTTGCTCGTCGACCTTTACTGTCGACGAAGTGGCGACTTCGCCCGCTATAATCTTCTTCGAAAGCTCGTTGAGCAACAGCCGTTGGATAACGCGTTTGACGGGTCGTGCTCCGAACTGCGGGTCGTAACCCTTGGCGGCTATCAGGTCTATGGCATTGTCGGTTATCTCCATCGATATGCCGTTGTGTTGGAGCATACGGCGGACAGCGTCTATCTGCAATACCACTACTTGACGGATTTCGTCTTCGGTGAGCGGCGTGAACATTATCAGTTCGTCGATACGGTTTAGAAATTCGGGACGAATGGTCTGTTTGAGCAACTCGAACACTTCGTTTTGTGTCTTTTCGATAACCTCTTCGCGGTTCGATTCGTTGATTTTATCGAAGTTCTCGCGTATCAGCTGCGAGCCGAGATTGGAGGTCATTATTATTATGGTGTTTTTGAAGTTTACCACACGTCCTTTGTTGTCGGTGAGTCGTCCGTCGTCGAGTACTTGCAGCAAGACGTTGAAAACGTCGGGGTGAGCCTTCTCTATCTCGTCGAACAGCACTACCGAGTAGGGCTTGTGCCTTATGGCTTCGGTGAGCTGACCGCCTTCGTCGTAGCCTACATATCCCGGAGGAGCTCCCACAAGGCGCGATGCCGAGTGTTTCTCTTGATATTCGCTCATATCGATACGCGTCATCAGGTTTTCGTTGTCGAAGAGGTACTCAGCCAGAGCCTTTGCCAATTCGGTCTTGCCCACACCTGTGGTTCCCAAGAAGATAAACGAGCCTATCGGGCGTTTGGTGTCTTGCAGTCCTGCACGCGAGCGTCTGATGGCATTGGCTATTGCCGATATGGCTTCGCTCTGCCCGATTACCCGTTTGTGTAGCTCTGCCTCGAGGTTGAGCAATTTTTCCTTTTCGGTCTGCATAATACGTGTGGCGGGTATCCCTGTCCAGCGACTTACCACTTCGGCTATGTCCTCTTTGTCGACCTCTTCTTTTATGAGCGGTGCACCTTGTTGTATACCCGACAGCTTTTGCTTGTTTTCGGCGATTTTCTGCTCTTCTTCTTTTATTTTACCGTAACGAAGTTCGGCTACCTTGCCGTAGTCGCCGTCTTGTTCGGCTTTGTCTGCTTCGAAACGATACCGTTCGATATTTGCCTTAGAAGCCTGTATCTCGGAGATAACGCTTTTTTCTTCTTGCCACTGCTTGCGTACTTCGGAGGCTTTTTGCTTCTGTTCGGTTATTTCATCAGATAATTTTTGAAGTTTCTCTTCGTCGTTGTCGCGTTTTATTGCTTCGCGTTCGATTTCGAGCTGCTTGATGTTTCTTTCGAGTATATCGAGCTCTTCGGGCATCGAGTTTACTTCGAGTCGGAGCTTGGCTGCTGCCTCGTCCATAAGGTCGATAGCCTTATCGGGCAGGAAACGGTTGGTGATACACCGGCTCGAGAGTTCTACGGCAGCAATGATAGCCTCGTCTTTGATACGCACCTGATGGTGGTTTTCGTAACGTTCTTTCAGTCCGCGTAATATTGCGATACTGCTTGCCTCGTCGGGTTCGTTGACCATTACCATCTGGAAACGGCGTTCGAGAGCTTTGTCTTTCTCGAAATACTTCTGATATTCGTCGAGTGTGGTAGCCCCTATCGAACGTAATTCGCCCCGTGCCAATGCGGGTTTCAGTATGTTGGCGGCGTCCATGGCTCCTTCCGACTTGCCTGCCCCGACAAGCGTGTGTATCTCGTCGATGAAAAGGATTATCTCGCCTTCCGACTCGATAACTTCGTTTACGACCGATTTCAGACGTTCTTCGAACTCGCCTTTGTACATAGCTCCCGCTATGAGAGCTCCCATATCGAGCGAAAAAATCTTTTTTGACTTCAGGTTTTCGGGCACATCGCCTCTGACTATTCGTTGTGCGAGCCCGTCGACGATGGCGGTTTTACCCGTACCCGGTTCGCCGATAAGTATGGGGTTGTTTTTAGTACGACGGCTGAGTATCTGCAATACACGCCGTATTTCGTCGTCTCGACCGATTACGGGATCGAGCTTGCCGTTACGGGCTTTGTCGCATAGGTTGATGGCGTACCGTTGCAGCCCGCTCTCTTTCTGTTGATTATTATTGTTGTTGTTCATATTCGTAGTTTAAAAAAATAATTTTATAATGTTGGTCTTACAAAAGACCGATTATTTCTACACTTTTTTTATCAAATTCTGTTCCATAAGCAGATTTTCTCTTTCGGCTGTCATAATGTCTTGTTTTCGAATGTTTTGTTCTGACTTTTTGTCTGAGATGAAAATTTACGACCGCCATTATTTCCGATAAACCCGATTTCGATAATAGGATAACGGTTTACGACTGTGAAAAACAATGAAATATGATAATGTTTGTGCAATGTTATTGAAAAAAACAAAAACGTTATTTGTTGATAATCAGCGTTCTCTCTGTTAAGACAACATTGATGATAAAATTATCTGTAATTTTTTGTCGGGGGATTAATTAATATAAATTTTACGGTTAAACTAAAATATATTAAATTTGCATTTCTTTTGGCATAATATCGTGTAGAATAGAATTAAACATAAAAAAATATAAGTGTAATAATGAGGAAATTAACAATTTTGACTATTGCTATTGTCTCCTGTCTCGGAGGCTTTGCACAGAAAGACACCACAGGGTTCGTCTTTACCACCGTTAAGGAAAATAAAATCACGTCGGTCAAGAACCAAAACCGTTCGTCGACCTGCTGGGCATACTCGGCTCTGGGCTTCCTCGAAGCCGAACTGCTTAGACTCAATAAGGGCGACCACGACTTCTCCGAAATGTTTGTCGTTTACCATACTATGCTCGACAGGGCTGTCAATTATGTCCGCCTGCACGGCGACGCCAGCTTTTCGCCCGGCGGCAGCTTCTACGATGTGCTCTACTGCTGGCGACACTACGGCATTGTGCCCGACAAGGCTATGCCCGCAGGCGTTATGTATGGTGACACCTTGGCTAATCACAGCGACTTGGACGCTGCGGCAAAGGCATACGTCGATGTCATAGCCAAGAGTACCGCTTCGAAAATATCACCGTTGTGGCGGCGTCCGCTCGAGGCTATCTACGAGACATATCTGGGCAAACTGCCGCAGGAGTTTACCTACAAAGGCAAAAAATATACGCCTCGCTCGTTTGCCGACAGCTTCGGGCTCAATATGGACGACTACGTATCGCTGACGAGCTACAGCCATCACCCGTTTTATGAGGCTTTTGCTATCGAGATACAAGACAATTGGCGAGGCGCAAAGTCGTACAACCTGCCTATCGACGAACTGATGCAGGTGATGAGAAATGCCGTAAATACGGGCTATACCATCGCTTGGGGCTCCGACGTGAGCGAAGAGGGATTCACCCGCAACGGCATTGCCGTGATGCCCGACGTTAAGAAAGGTGCCGAGCTCACCGGCTCCGATATGGCTCACTGGCTCGGATTGTCGAAAGCTGACAGACGTGCAGAGCTGACGTCGCGACCATTGCCCGAAATGACTGTTACACAGCAGATGAGGCAAGAGGCTTACGACAACTGGGAGACCACCGACGACCACGGTATGTTGATATACGGTCTGGCAAAAGACCAGAACGGCAAACAGTATTTCATGGTGAAAAACTCTTGGGGGCAGGCAGGCAAATACAAGGGATTTTGGTATGCCTCCGAGGCGTTCGTAGCCTACAAGACGATGAATATTGTGGTACATAAAAATGCTATTCCCAAAGAGATACTGAAAAAATTGAATATTAAATAAATCGACTCCGAACAGTAATACAAGGCTGCCTCTCCGTAAAAAAAGAGGCAGCTTTTTTCGTATGCGATGAATTTTGTTTGAGGATTACAAATAAAATATGTAATTTTGTCATATTTTTGCGACAACGAAATAGTCACAGAGAGTTTCGTTGCATACAATAATTATATTATTTCATATTCGCAATACTATGATGGATGCAAATCAGATACAAACTATCAAGCAGAAATTCAATATAATAGGCAATTCGCCTCTGCTCAATAGGGCTATTGATGTAGCGGTACAGGTAGCCAATACCGAGCTTACGGTGCTTATAACGGGAGAGAGTGGAGTAGGTAAGGAGTTTTTTCCGCAGATAATACACCAATACTCTCATCGTAAGCACAATCCGTATATCGCCGTCAATTGTGGAGCTATCCCCGAGGGTACTATCGACTCGGAGCTGTTCGGACACGAGAAAGGCTCGTTTACCTCGGCTACTTCTGATAGGAAAGGTTACTTCGAGGTTGCAGACAAGGGGACTATTTTCCTCGACGAGGTAGGCGAGCTACCTCTTCAGACACAGGTACGCCTTCTGCGTGTGCTCGAAGCGGGCGAATTTATGCGGGTAGGCTCCTCTAAGGTACAGAAGACGGATGTGCGTGTGGTGGCTGCCACCAATCTCGATTTGCCGCAAGCCATTGCACAAGGGCGGTTTCGCGAAGACCTCTACTATCGTCTCAATGCCGTGCCCATCAACATACCTCCTCTTAGGGAGCGTAAAGAGGATATTGCATTGCTGTTTCGTAAGTTTGCTGCCGATTTCGCCGAAGCGTACAAGATGCCGCCCGTAAGACTCACGGAGAAAGCTCAGAATATGCTCGTCGGTTACTATTGGAAAGGCAACATACGCCAGCTGAAAAATATTACGGAACAGATATCCGTTATCGAGCAAAATCGTGATATAGATGAAGTTACACTAAAGAAATATCTCCCCGATACCGAAAATATGCTACCGATGGTTACTGGGGGAGGCAACTTCGTGGATACCAAGAGTTTCAATACCGAACGCGATATACTGTATCAGATACTTTTCGATATGCGGAAAGATATAACAGACCTCAAAGCGTTGGTTAATAATATAATGTCGGGTAATGTCGATGTGATAACATACAAAGACAATGTTCATCAGACGCCGATAGTAGCTCATAGTCCTGATGTAGAAGATGTTATAGAGTTTACACCCGATATAAGTCGTCGTATAAAAACACCTAAAATATCTGATATCCCTCAGATAGAAGATACTGAGGAGTATGTAGAAGAGTCGTTGGCTATACCCGATGCCGAAAAAGATATAATTATCAAGGCTTTGACTCGGCATAGAGGAAAACGCAAATATGCAGCACAAGACCTGAAGATTTCCGAGCGAACGCTTTATCGAAAAATCAAGGAATACGACTTGGAAAATATGAGTTTCAAATAAACATTGTGTAAAATAATCGTTAGTAAAAGTATGAAAATAAGATATATAATATTGTCCATTATCGTTGCGTCAGGTTATTTTATCGTATCCTCGTGCGGCGTCGAATATAAATTGACCAATGCCAAACTCGACTATTCGATATATAAAACTATTGCTGTGGGCGATTTTCCCAATCAAGCCCCGCTGGTATATCCGTCTCTTTATCAGGAGTTTAACGAAAAGCTGAAAAATGCTTATACTCGTCAGACACGACTTCAGATGGTACCTCAGAACGGCGACTACAACGTAGGAGGAGCCATCGTGGGTTACACACTGCAACAGCTCTCCGTCGGAGCCGACGGGTTGGCGGCACAGACCCGCCTGATAATGACGGTCAGAGTGATTTTCTCGAACTCGAAGAACTCTCAGGAAGACTTCGATCGCAATTTTACGGCTCAGAAAGAGTTTCCTGCCACAACGTCGTTCGAGAGTGTGCAAGGGCAGCTTGTGTCGGAGCTTGTAGACGAGATAGTCGATCAGATTTTTAACGCCACGGTAGCTTCCTGGTAAAATACTTATGGAAGGCAACAGTAAGATAAACAGCCTCATAGCGGGCGAATCAACCGATATAGACCTCTTTGCTTTGCGGCAGTGGGTAGAGCGTTTCCCCTATATGGAGATTCTACGGTTGATATATCTTAGAGAACTCAGAAAACGAGATAAAGAGTTATACATCACAGAGTTGAAGAGGTCGTCGGCATATTTTTCAGACCGTCGGTTTGCATATTTTTTCGTGCAGGGAGCAGCTGACGGTATCGGGCAGGTATCGGGATATGAGGCTTCTGCCATTGCCTCCGACTATTTTGTAGTCGAAGACCGTGTGTCGCGGGAGTCGCTCAAAGAGCTTGCCGCCAAGCTGAAAAAAGCACGTCTCGACAAACTGTCGAAGCAATCCGAGCCCGAAACTGAAGAAAACAAAGAGCTTCGTGCCAAGAGGCTTATCGCCGAGAAGCGTTATTTTGAGGCTCTAAAAATGCTGAAGAAAATAAATTTGAATAATTCGGAAAAAAATGTTTACTTTGCACTTCAGATAAAATATTTGGAGACAATACTCGACTTCAAGGAGTAATCGTCTGGTTTTTATATTATTGTAACTGTGTTTAATAAGTTAATTTATAAATTTAAAATCTTAAATAATTAGTAAAAATGATTCAGTTTTTGACCATACTCATTGTGATTACGGCTGTTATTTTGACTTTTGTGGTGTTGATTCAGAACTCGAAAGGGGGTGGACTTGCAGCAGGTTTTTCGTCTGCCAATCAGGTGTTTGGCGTTAAGAAGACGACCGACCGCATCGAGAAACTCACGTGGATACTGATTGCTATCATAGTAGTGTTGAGTATCTTTTCGGCACGTATGATATCCCACAGACAATCTGCAGGCACGGTATCTGCTGTTGATACAGAGCAGGTTCAGCAACAGGAAGCTGCCGGACAACAGGAGCAGCCTCAGCCGGTGATACCTGCCGAATAAAAGTCGTTAATGAACGACTTTGTAGCCCGCCGAGGTTAGGCAAAGAGTTAAAATTAACAGTAGATTTTAGTGTTTGTGTTGGTTGTGCACAATCTTTTGTCGATGTATGCGGGTAGTTGTTAAAAAAATAAGATTTAGTAAGATTGCTCTTTTTTTGCGGTAAAAAACCTTAATTTTGCCACCACAAGACCCATTTGTTGCGGACTTGTTCTATGCAGCCGAAGAGAGAAAGTTAATTTGAGTAAACCAAAATAATTTACAAATTTTAATAATAAACAAGTTTTAATTTATGAGAAAGTTTTCTGTTTTATTGACAGCCTTGCTTCTTATAGGAGTAAGTGCAGTATTTGGACAAGAACGTTCCATATCGGGTAAAGTGTTAGACAGCGAGTCGGGCGAACCGTTGGTGGGGGTATCGATATCTGTTGTCGGAGCCGATACGGGAACGTCGACAGACGAAAACGGTGATTTTACCGTTACTTTGCCAGACGGATTTACGAAACTGAGAGTGGAGCAGACCAGCTACAAGACTCAGGAGGTTACAGCTGCCGAAGGAATGGTTATACGCCTTGTTTTGAGCAGTACGGTTCTTAGCGAAGCCGAAATCGAAGTGTCATTTAATACCAAAAAGGGTAAAGGTTATGTAGGGTCTGCCCAGACCGTGCAGCAAGAGACTATCGAAAAGAAAAGCCCTTCGGATATCACCAAGGCTCTGGCAGGTGAATTTTCGGGGGTGCGGATAGCCACAAATACCGGTCAGCCCGGTGTCGAATCGAAAGTACGTATCAGAGGTATTGCCTCACTGAATGCTGGTGGCGACGCTCTGTATGTAGTAGACGGTATCCCTTATGGAGGAGATGTGTCGTCGATAGACCCTAACGACATAGTATCCACTACCGTGCTAAAAGACGCTACGGCTACTGCTATGTACGGTGCCCGCGGTGCCAACGGTGTGATACTTATCACCACCAAAAAAGGAACAGCCGGCTCGGAAGGCAAGATAGAGGTAGACTTACAGACAGGTATCAATTTTAGACTGTTGCCGATGCACGACAGGATAACTACTCCCGAAGAGTATATGGAAGCAGGTTGGTTGGGACTGGCTAACTATTTCTATATGAACTCTTCCACACCCAACTACGACGTTGCTAAGCAGCAGGCTACAGACAATCTGTGGAATATGGGGGGCGAGAATGAATTGTCCGGTCTTCCCATTGCATACAACATCTGGACACAGAACGATGTGATAGACCCGAAAACAGGGAAAATCAGAAGCGGTTTGGGAAGGAAATATTCGCCCGAAAGCTGGCAGGATCATATCTTCAGGATAGGTAAAAAGTACAGCGCAGGTGTAAAAATATCGGGTGGTTCGGATAAGACTACCTACTTTACTTCTATCAACTACCTGAACGACGAAGGATATTATATCAGATCGAAGTATAACCGTTTGACGGCAACTACCAACTTGGACTACTCTCCCAAGAAATGGCTTACAGCCAACTTCAAGGCTATGTACGCATACAGTACTATGAACCGTTTAGGGCAGGGCGATGGTGCAAACAACGGTTTCAACTTCGTATATTATGTACCACCGATATATCCCGTATTTAGACACAACCCTGCCGATGGCAGTCTGTACAAAGACGAATATTTAGGAGGCAATCAGTACGACTATGGTCGAGAATTAAAAAGACCTTTCTCTTTGGGTATCAACCCTGCGGGAGCATTGCAGTTAGACCAAAACTTGCTTCAGCAACACAATTTGGCTCTGTCTAACTTCTTGAAGTTCGAGTTTATAAAAGACCTTGTGATAACCATTACCAACGGTTATAACTTCAACTTCCAACAAGCGTCGCAAATATTAAATAAATTCTACGGCGATGCTCAAGGTGTAGGATATGTATATAAGACGGATCAGATGTTTACAGACTTTACTTCGCGTCAACAGATAGCTTACAAGAAGACTGTGGCTGAGATACACAATTTGGACGCTATGTTCGGACACGATTTCAGAACACTTGAACTTAAACAGTTGTCTGCTAATAGATCGGGAATGGTAAAACCTTATGACTTCGAGTTGGATAACGCCATTAAATTGAGAGATGCATCATCTACGGCGAGCGATTATACTTCGGAGTCTTATATGGGAGAGGTTCGTTATAACTACGACGAAAAGTATTTTGCCACAGCCAACGGCTCTGTTTACGGTTCTTCTAATTTTGCTCCAGGGAACCAATATGGTTTGTTCTGGTCGGTGGGTGCAGCATGGAATATCCACAGAGAACTCTTTATGGCTTCTGCCAAAAAGTGGATCAGTTCGCTAAAGGTAAGAGCAAACTTCGGTGCTTCGGGTAACGACCAGATAGGTAGCTACCGCTATACCGATATGTATAGTATCATTAATAGCGACGACCAACCTGCCGTTAATTTTGTGCGTAAAGGTAATCCGAATCTGACTTGGGAAACAGCCTACAAAGCAAACCTCGGGGTAGACCTCGAGCTGAAAAAAGGCAAACTCTATCTCGAAGCCGACTTGTATAACACTACAATAGTAAATACTCTGGCATTCAGAAGTGTTGCCCGTTCTAACGGATACAACTATATCCCTGTTAACGACGGTAAATTCAGAAACTACGGTCTGGAATTGATGGTGAAAGCTAACTTGCTGAAAACAAGAGACGTCGATGTTAATTTCAGAGTTACGGGCAGCTACAGCAAGGCATTGGTGTTGGCTAATCCGAGAGTTAATGTAAAATCGAAACTGGTAGAGATGCCGCTTAATGACGGCAGAGCAGTAGGACACTTTATTGGGGACATCTATACCCGTCATTATATGGGAGTTGATCCCGAAACAGGTTTCGGACAGTGGGAACAGTGGACAGACGATAATGCCAGCAAACCCGACGACCCTGTTCTTGATACATATATATACGAACACGAAAAGACAGTAGATGATAACGGCAATATAGTTAATAAACGTGACGTACAGTGGGTAAAAGAGCAAATAACAAATGACCCGAATAAAGCTTCGAGATTTTTCATAGGTAAGAATGCCTATCCCGATGTTTTTGGAGGATTTGGTATTGATGCTTCTGCGTACGGATTCGACTTCTCGGCTTCGTTTGAGTATCTTATAGGAGGTTATAACTATGACAGAATATATCAAAATTTGATGGGAGACGGCCTATTCGGTAAAAGTAATTATCATAAAGATATATTCAAGGCTTGGACTCCTGATAATACAAATACCAATGTGCCTATATTATTGGCAGGGAAAGTTGCTCAAGCAACCGCAAGCAGACCCGAATATAACGGAGATTGGTCGGATTATGGTAGCGACAGATTCCTTATCTCGAATACAGGATTGAGGCTCTCTAATGTGCGTCTGGCATATAACTTCCCGCACAAGATGATAGAGAAGGTCAAACTCAAAAGCCTGTCGCTTTGGGTAAGAGCCGACAATCTGTTTGTATTGTCGCACAGAAAAGGATACGATCCGTTTACATATTTCGGAGGAGGTAACGACCGTTACCAATATACTCCGCTGAGTACTCTTGTGGGTGGATTGAAGTTCACTTTCTGATATTTGTCTTATTATTTTTTAGTGAAACATTAAAAAAAAGGAAATTTTTATATGAAAAAAATATTTTTTGCAGTTGCAATGTTTGTTGTTGCCTTAGCAACGACAGGATGTACCAAGTTGCTGCTGTCTGAGCCGAGAGGAAACGAAGCTTCGGAAGAGCAGGTAGAAAGCAATGTGGATGCATTGGAGTACAGTTTGTCCGGATTGTATAACCTTATGTATTCCGGTTCCGATCAATCGGATAATCAATTTCAGCAGCTAAACATGATAGAGGGGCAAAAATATATTGATGTGATGTCGGACATAATAGCCTCCGACGCTGCCGTCCCTCATTACGGATACGGATGGATGTCATCCAGGTCGTATATGGACCAATATCTCTCAGACAATCGTTTTAACAGATGGCTTTGGAAATATGAGTATAACAACATCCGAAACGCCAATATGATTATAAGGCGTTGTAACAATTTCTTGAACAGTAGTACTGCCGGCGATGAGATTAAAGCAACGGCTAAAATCGTAAGAGCTCAGGCAGTAGTATTGAGGTCGCATTTTTACTCCAACCTGTTCAATTTCTATGTAAAGCCGGGTGATACTTCCAAAAAATTCGGCATAATATATTATGACGAAAACAATATGGAAGAGGTGCAAGGTTTGTCGGATTATAAAGATGTGGTTGCCAAAGTAATAGAAGATACAAAGGCTGCTATTGCCGATATAGAGGCTGCCGGTCTGCAAAATCCTACAAAGTTCAGACTCGACGCCAATATAGCAAAGATGATTTTGGCTTACATACACCTCAACCGAGGCAGGTTCTTCGACGAAACGAAGAAAACCGAAAGTTGTACCGAAGCTCTCCGCCTTGCCAACGAGGTTATTGCGGCGACAAAAGCGAAGCACCCTATACTGCCTTATGCTGAGTTGAAGACTAACGGGTTCAATAGCGTTAAATCCAAAAACTGGATGTGGGGATTGGATGTTACTACCGAAAAGACTTATAGTATATATTGTTTCTTCTCTTTTGTAGATATATATACGTATGGTTATGCTTCGGTAAACGGGTTTATTGGTATTGATAAAGGAGTTTATGAGAAGTTAGACGTAATGCTCGATCCCAAAGACGGTCGTAAAGAGTGGTGGTCTCCCGCGCTTAAGGCAGGAGGAAATACTTTCAATTATGTTGCCGATAATAAGTACTTCACATCTGTTGGCAAAAGATTCCAAGGCGATAGAAATTGGGAAAACGACTACTGTTTTATGAGGTCCGAAGAGGCTTACCTCGTTGCAGCCGAAGCAGCTTATGTTTTGGGTAACGAAGCCGAAGCCAAGACTCACCTCAAAGAGCTGGTAGCTCAGAGATCTCCAGAAAATAATGCCATAGACGGACTTACAGGCGATGCTTTGAAAGACTATATTCAGAATAACTGGCGTATAGAATGCTGGCTCGAAGGAAAGACGTTTATGGCTCTCAAACGTTTCAGATGGGATGTAGTAAGATCGACTAACCATTTCTATCACGCAGGTAAGACGTTCAAATATACCGACGACCCATTCACATTCCTGATACCTGATGTTGAGACTAACTTTAACCCCAAATTGTAATATATCGAGGGATAAATAGTGTAAATAAAGCAAAAAGGAGGCTGTACATTGCCGTACAGCCTCCTTTTTGCTTTGTGTAGAGGGTATGTGAAGGTAGAATATACAAGGTGAGGTTACATATTGTTTTGTTAACAGCGTGTACGGTTTTTCCCTGTCAGGAAATTGTTTTTAAAGGTGGGCTTGAAGCATTAGCTCCATATTTTATGGGATATGGATATTGGACAACAAAAAAGAGTTTCCACTAATCTGTAGGAACTCTCAATATACTAAACAAATTTTCTTTTTGAGACAGTACTATTCTTTTTCTACCTGCATAAAACCGAGCTCTAACGTGGTATTCCTGCCGAATATCTTTACATTTACCTTCATTCGTCGTTTTTCGTTGCTTACCTCCTCTACGACTCCCGTAAATCCGTTGAAAGGTCCTGTTATTACTCTTACCGTTTCGCCGACGAGATATGGCTCCAGTAGTTCTTCGGGGTTTTCGTCCAAGGAATCGACTGTGCCGAGAAGGCGGGTAACCTCTTGCGAACGCAAAGGTATCGGTTGGTAGTTGCCGGGCGATTCGTTGACTCCCAAGAAACCCAACACGTTGGGTACGTTGCGTAGCCAGCCCGAAATTTCGCGAGTAAGAGCTACCTCTATAAGCACATATCCGGGTAAGAAGGTACGTTCTTTTATCACTTTCTTGCCGTTACGGACTACATAAACACGCTCTGTAGGTATCACAACCTGCGAAACATACTTCGACAACTCGCCTCCTTTTTCGAGCTCTATGTCGATGTATTCTTTCACTTGCTTCTCTTTGCCGCTCATTGCACGCAAAACATACCACTTCTGATTCGATTCGGTCATCTCTATTGGGAGCGAGTTTTTTTAGATTGTATAAATAAGGTGCATTATCTTCTCGAAGCTGAAGTCCATTATCCAAACCGCAATAGCTATTATAACGGAAGCTACAAGCACTACTACCGAACTGCTCGTCAGCTCCTGACGTGTAGGCCACGAGGTCTTATGCACAAGTTCGTTGTAACAATCTTTTAAATAATTTATAAACTTCATATAAACTTATTTTTTTGAAATTTGGCACGGAAGGTAAGGCTCGAACTCACGACTTTCGGTTTTGGAGACCGACGTTCTACCAACTGAACTACTTCCGTATTTTTTAAAAAGAGTTACGACAATGCTCCCTTACGGCAGATACCGTAACTCTTAATCTTATTATCCCCGATTATTAGTCGAGAAGTTTGGTTATCTGTCCCGAACCTACGGTACGTCCGCCTTCGCGGATAGCGAAACGAAGACCTTCGGAGCAAGCAACAGGATATATCAATTTTACTTCTATTTCCAAGTTGTCGCCGGGCATTACCATTTCTGTACCTTCGGGCAGAGTGATTTCACCTGTAACGTCCAAAGTACGGATATAGAACTGAGGACGATATTTGTTGTGGAACGGAGTATGACGACCACCTTCTTCTTTTTTCAGGATATACACAGATGCCTTGAACGAAGTGTGAGGTGTAACCTTACCCGGGTGTGTGATAACCATACCGCGTTTGATTTCGTCTTTGTCGATACCGCGGAGCAACAGACCTACGTTGTCGCCTGCTTCACCTTGGTCGAGCAACTTGCGGAACATTTCCACACCTGTAACAACAGATTTCTTACCTTCTGCACCCAAACCGATGATTTGGACTTCTTCACCTACTTTGATAACACCTGTTTCGATACGACCGGTAGCCACTGTACCACGACCTGTGATAGAGAATACGTCTTCGACGGGCATCAAGAATGGTTTATCAACAGCACGCGGAGGTAATTCTATCCACGAGTCTACGGCATCCATAAGCTCCATTACTTTTTCTTCCCATTCGGGTACGCCGTTCAATGCTCCGAGAGCCGAACCGCGGATGATAGGAGTGTTGTCGCCGTCGAATTCGTAGAACGAAAGCAATTCACGCATTTCCATCTCTACCAAGTCGAGCATTTCGGGGTCGTCTACCATATCGCATTTGTTCATAAATACAACAAGGCGAGGTACGTTTACCTGACGAGCCAACAAGATGTGTTCGCGAGTCTGAGGCATAGGACCGTCTGTGGCGGCTACCACGATGATAGCACCGTCCATCTGAGCGGCACCTGTTACCATATTCTTAACGTAGTCGGCGTGTCCCGGACAGTCTACGTGTGCGTAGTGACGGTTAGCTGTCTGATACTCAACGTGCGAGGTATTGATAGTTATACCACGTTCTTTTTCTTCAGGAGCGTTGTCGATAGAATCGAACGAACGGAGCTCGGAAAGTCCTTTCTTTGCCAATACCGTAGTGATAGCGGCAGTCAATGTAGTCTTACCGTGGTCAACGTGTCCGATTGTTCCCACGTTTACGTGCGGTTTCGACCTGTCAAATTTTTCTTTAGCCATAGCTTAATTTGTTGTTTTATTATAATTATAATTATGATTTAAGATTTTTATCTCTCTTTTTCTGCTTAATTTAGAGCTGTTGACGAGGATTGAACTCGTGACCTCTTCCTTACCAAGGAAGTGCTCTACCACTGAGCTACAACAGCATTAAAAACCATATATTTGAATCAGTATGAATAAAAACCGCGAGGGTTTTTTTTCTAAACTGCAAAAGTAGTGTTTTTTTTTTATCTGCACAAATTTTTTTTCATTGAAGTCTTGGCTGCACAATGCGATAAGGGTTGCCGTAAAGGTAATATTGAATATCGTTATATAAAAATATATCATTCAAGATACTCTGTCGAAGACGGCTTTTTTTGCCAATATTGTTTGCCCGATACCGCGTGCCGAGAGGAATATTATCAACGACAGCCATAGGGCGCTATTTGCCATCAGATCGTTCAACGAAAAATATGTAATGAAAAATAATATTGTCGCTGCAGTTATGGCGTAGAGCATTGCACGCGAGGCGGTTGCTCCGATGAATATGCCGTCCCACAAGAACGCCGAAAATCCTGCCAAAGGTATAGGCAGCACCCAAAGGTAATATTCTGCCGACAGACCTATTATGTCTTGTTTGTCGGTAAGCAGATACAGCAGACCGTCGCCCGCAAAGGCATAGACAAGCGTAAATACGGCTGTAAGCATTATGCCCAACCGAAAGTTGTCTCTTATGCTGCGCCTCAGAGAATCGGGGTCGCCCGCCCCGATAAACCGCCCCGTCAGAGCCTCGCCTGCGTATGCGAAACCGTCCATTATGTACGAGAAAAGAGTGAAAAACTGCATCAGCAATGTATTTATCGCCAATACGTTGTCGCCATACTTAGAGCCTGCAATGGGGAAAAACGAAAACACGGCTATCAGGCAGACCGTACGCAGAAATATATCGAGATTGACGCTGAAAAAACGTTTCATCTGCCTACTCCTCATACTCCTGCGCCAGCTCATCAGATGGCGTATAAAGGCATATCGACGCCAAAAGAATACGAAGGCAAGCCCCAACCCTGTGTATTGGGCTATCACTGTGCCGAGGGCAACACCCTCTATATCGAGCCGCAGCACAAAGACGAATATCAACGACATCACGATATTAACTATATTGACAGCTATTGCTATCATCATCGGTATTTTGGAGTTTTGCATACCGATAAACCACCCTTTGAAGCCGTACATCAGTAGTGTGGCAGGGGCAGCCCATATATTGACGTAGAAGTATCGTCGTGCAATCTCTTTGAGCTCGGTACTGCTGCCTACAAGCATCAGAGCGGTGTCGATGATGGGTTTTTGCAATACAATAAGGCAGAGAGCCGCCGTAAGCCCCACCGACAACGAGCGAAACAGTATATCGGCAGATTCGTCCATATCGTCTGCTCCGTACGCCTGTGCCGTGAAGCCCGAGGTGCCCATACGCAGAAAGCCGAAAAGCCAATATATCATACTGAAAATCATTGTGGCGATGGCTATTGCCCCTATATATCGAGTGTCGCCGATGTGTCCGACGATAGCCAGATCCACCATACCCAAGAGCGGCACAGTGATGTTGGTGATGATATTGGGTAGAGCCAGACGTAGTATTTGTTTGTACATCACCGTATTATGCTTGATAATAACATAGGTGACACTTGCGTGTATCGTAGTGTAGGCTTTGAGGCGTCAGTATCGACGAACTTGCCGACAGATCGCTGATGGAGCCGTCGGACAGACGTACCATTATTTTGTCGTCGGTGAAGTTGTATGTGTCGTTCTCGACTATCTGGTACGACGAAAAATAGTGTCCGTCGCATTTGTCGATACCGAGCTGAGATACAATGTTTTTCTCTTTTTCACGGGCGAGGTGTTCGAGAGTTGCTCTGTCGGTCTCGCCTGCTACCGACGAGGTTTTGAACAGCCTACGGTCGATGAAGTTACGGCTAAGGATAGCCAATACTTTGTCGTTGTGTTTGCTCCATACTTTGATAGAGGCTATTATATCGGCATCGTCAATCTCTGCAAACTTCTCTATTGCAAGCTCGTCGGAGGCGAAATTTGCTGCGTTGATGTCATTTTCCAAGAAATAGAGCAGAGCAGGTGTACCGAATAGCTTCTGCCCTTTACCGATCAGTTCTTTTGCCCGTCTGATGATATTACGGAGCATTATCTCGGCGGCTATCGATGTTTTGTGAAAATAGACCTGCCAATACATAAATCGTCTCGAAATGAGGTAGTTCTCGACCGAGAGCATACCTTTCTGTTCGACGACGAGGCTGTCGTCGGCGACGTCGAGCATCTTGATGATACGGGCAGAGCCGATGCTGCCTTCGACTACACCAGTGAAGAAACTGTCTCTCATAAGATAATCGAACCTGTCCATATCGAGCTGACTGCTAATGAGTTGATGTAGGAAGTGTTTCGGATATTCGTTGCGGAAAATACATATTGCCGTATCGAGCTGTCCGCCCATCTCGTCGGATATCTGTTGCATAAGAATGTCGGATATCCGCTCGTGTCTGATGTTGCCGACGATGATGTTTTCGAGTACGTGCGAGTACGGACAATGTCCGATATCGTGAAGCAATATTGCTGCCATTACTGCCTTTTCTTCGTCGTCTGAGATATTGTGCCCTTTGAGCCGCAGCTCCTTGACAGCTTCCGAAGTAAGGTGCATTGCTCCGAGCGAGTGCTGAAACCTCGTGTGCGTGGCAGACGGATACACCATTGCCGAGACGCCGAGTTGTTTTATCCTATTGAGTCTCTGCATAAAACGATGTTGTAGCAACTCGTACAGGAAATCGTTCGGTATGGATATAAATCCGTGGACAGCGTCGTTGATAATCTTTCTTTTACCCATAGAGACCCGAGATGATAAGTTATCTGATTTTCAGGGTTAGAAGCGTCAGTGCCGCCAACATCAGTCCGACAAGCCAAAAACGAATGGTCAGTTTTGACTCGTGAATGGTTTTTATAGGTCTTTTTATCAGGTATGGTCCTGCCACGTTCTCGCCTTTTGTCTGATAATGATGATGCAACGGGGTCTTTTTGAATACCCGCAGACCGACCATTTCGCCGTTGGCATTCGGTTTTTTGGTTCTCTTATATACGAATGTTTGTATTATTACAGATAAATTTTCGACCAAGAATACGCCACACAATATCGGTATAAGCAGCTCTTTGTGTATGATGATGGCAAAAACGGCGATGATACCTCCCAAAGCCAATGACCCTGTATCGCCCATAAATACCTGTGCCGGATATGAATTGTACCAAAGAAAACCTATTGTGGCACCTATGAAAGCGGCGGCAAACACAAGCAGTTCGCCCGAGCCGGGGATAAACATCACGTTGAGATAGCCCGAGTAGTTGATATTACCCGACACGTACGCCAAGATACCGAGAGCCACACCCATTATTGCCGAGCTGCCGGCAGATAGTCCGTCGATGCCGTCGGTCAGATTGGCTCCGTTGGAGGTTGCCGTAACTATAAAAATAGTGATGAGTACGAAGAAAATCCAACCCAGAAGTTGTTTGTTGTCGCCAGCCCAGCCGAAAAGGTCGGCGTAGTCGAAGTTGTTGTTCTTGAAGAAAGGTATCGTGGTCTGAGTCGATTTATTCGCTTTCGATGTATAGACAACCTCTTCGTTATCAGAGTATTTTGTGTGTTTTGTAGTATTTTCGATTATAACCACTTGTGGCGAAAAATATAGCACAAGCCCCACTACAAGCCCTATGCCTACCTGCCCGAACACTTTGTAACGTCCGCTGAGACCATCTTTGTTTTTGCGAAAAACCTTGATGTAATCGTCCAAAAAACCGATACAGCCCATAAATATCGTTGTGAAAAGCATAAGAATCATATATATATTATGCAGAACACCTATCAGAAGGCAGGGTACGATGATAGAAATCAATATGATGATTCCTCCCATTGTCGGGGTCTGGCTTTTTCGCATCTTTTCGCGTTGTTCGAATATCTGGTCGTCGGACAGTCCGCCGAAGTTCATCTCGCGGGGGGTGTCGAGTATTTGTCGGCTTTTCAGATATCGTATTATTCGTTTGCCTATGAAAGTGGCACACAGTAAGGCAAAGATGAACGCCATACTCGCCCTGAATGTCAGATATGCAAACATCCCTGCTCCCGGAACGTTGAGTTGCTCCAACCAATGGAATAAGTAGTAAAACATAAGTTACTGTTGTATATTTTGTTGTGGAATCTTTTGAAAGCCGTAATATCGTTACAAAATTACAATAAAATTTTGACTTGGAGCAAAAAGGCACATCTGCCCGTAAAAATATAAAAACGTAGAGGAATTAACCCACGAGTACAAAAAGGTATCGTTTTCGGTTGCTACCTGTTCGGACGTCTTATGTGGAGACGCTGAGAAAACTGTCGTACGGAGGTAATAACTTTTTTGTAGGTATCGGCTTCGAGCAGGCGTGTGTCTTTCACCGCTCTGTATGTGATGAATACACCTATCGGCAGTAGTATTGCCGACGAGAACCACATTCCCTGCCATACTTCCCAAGTACCTTCGCGAGCCATCTTTTGCCCCATAGTGTTTATGATGTAATATATTATAAAGAGAATAATGGATATTACGGCAGGCAATCCCAGTCCGCCTTTGCCGATGATGGCTCCGAGAGGAGCTCCGATAAAGAAAAATATAAGGCAGGCAAACGACAAAGTGAATTTCAGATGCCATTCGAGGTCGTGTACCCGATAGAAGTCGTCTGCATCGTTGATTATTATCGTATAGTATCGTACGTCCGACATCGTGTTTTCGATGTTGCGAGCTGCTTCGGAGGCTATCTGTACCATCTGTTTTTGCGGAGCCGAGGCAAACATAGAGTCTATGTTCTGGGCAGATACCTTAGCGGTTTTAGTGGGTTGTATGTCGAGAGCGACAGTCGAGTCTTCGGGCAATATATGGTTGATTGTCAGCAGTTTTTTTGTGTAGCCTGCTTTTAGCGAGTCTCGTATGACAGATACGGAGTCGATGTCTTTTATGAGTCGTTCGATATTTTTGCTTATATGCTGATTCGCCATCATATTTTCGTCGAGCTCTTTGAACCCCGTGTCGAACTCGAATAGCAGCTCCTTTTGCTTGAAAGACTCTCTGCGGTACGGGATAGTGTTGCTCCCAACCTGTTGTTGCTGTACATTTTCGAAGCATTCGCCGTTTTTCATATCTATCTTCAGATACTTCTTGTCTTCGGTAGTAGATATTCGTACGGTATCGGCAGCAGTTACCGAGGCGCTCTGGAATCCCTTTGTAAAGTCGTATATCATTACATTGGTCATAGCCTTTTTGTCTGTGTCTCTGCCACGTGCATAGATATTGACTCCTCTGATGCCGGTATAGAATTCCCCCACGGGAATCTCTATCTCCAATGCCTTGTCTTTGAACGAATACACCAGAGTCCACATACGTTTTTGTGCCATAGGTATCACGTAGTTGGAGTAGAAGAAAGCACCTATCACTATCATAGCAATAAATATCATTAGCGACCGCATTATACGGAATAGCGATATGCCGGCAGTCTTCATTGCTATCAGCTCGAATCGTTCGCCCATATTGCCAAAAGTCATCAACGAAGCCAGCAATATTGCCAAAGGCAGTGCCATCGGCGTAAACGCCAACGAGGAGTAAAAGAAGAATTTAGCCATTGTTTCTATCGGTATGCCTTTGCCCATCATATCGTCGAGACGCAGCCATATAAACTGCATCACTATCACAAACAGGCTGATGAAGAACGTTACTACAAGTAACGTCATAAACTGCCGTAGAACATATAGGTCTAATTTCTTTATCCCTAACATCTTATTGATGTCTTTTGTCTGTCGAGTGTCAGGCTATCAAAGCCTCGGCTACTTCGTTCATTTTTTCTTGTCCGAGCAGAGTTTCCACTATTTTCAGAGCAAACTCTTTGGTGCAGCCGGGTCCTTTGCCTGTTATGATGTTCTGCGAGACTACTACGCGTTTGTCTACAAAAGTAGCTCCGTCGAGGTAGACCTCGAAACTCGGGTAGCAGGTAGCCTCTTTACCTTTGAGTATGCCGAGTCTGCCCAACAGCGATGGTGCAGCACAGATAGCCGCAATGGTCTTGCCAGCTTTGTTCTGCTCTACGAGTAGGTTGTTGAGAAAATCGAACTCGCCGAGTCTGACTGTTCCGCCCGGTAGGATAAGTATTTGGTTATCTGTGTAGTCGTTGTCTTTAAGCAGTGTGTCGGCTCGCATTACGATGTCGTGAGCCCCTTTTACCTCCAACGAGTCTTCGACCGATACGGTGATTAGATTCAGACCTGCACGACGTAGGATATCTATTGTGGTTGTGGCTTCTATCTCTTCGAAGCCTGTGGCGAGAAACAAATAACAGTTTTTCATCAGGGTATAAATGTTTTTGTATTGTTAATAAATTTTTTTGTAATCGGTGTTTTAGCGTAGTTTAAAGTGATACACTATCTGTCCGATAGCTACGCCCTTACCCGGCGAGAATTTGGTTCTACGGGCAGATTCGAGCGTGGAGTTTCTAAGCGATTCGTCGGCTATCGTTGTGGGTGAACCGATAGTAGCACTTATGACGTTACCGTTGTCGTCTACACGTATCCTGACGGTGATTTTACCTTCGACATTCTCTCTGTATGCCGGCTTCGAGATATTTCCGCTGAGCGTACGTCCTTCGAGGCTCCACGTATTGCCGTTGGATGTCCCTTTGCCGAATGGGTTGCCGCGAGTGCCGTCGCCTATGCCGTCACCTATACCGTTACCTTTGCCGGCTCCGCTTCCGGGTCCATTGCCAGAGCCCAAACCGAAGCCGCCTGAGCCGCTGCCTCCGCTGTTACCGAAGGCATTTACTCCGAGACTTTTTGCACGGTCTGATTTTGCTTTCTGCTCTGCGGCACGTGCTTCTTGTGCCAGACGCTGTTGTTCGGCTGCTTGGCTGTTTTTATCTGTATTGCTGCCTGTCGGTACGTTGAGCGACTCTTCGTCTTGCGTGAAGAAGTCGTCGCCGCCGGCAGTAGCTTTGGCTTGTCCGCCGCTTGTCTGCGAAGATGTTGTGCGAGCCTGTTGCACGGGTTTTTCGGAGAACGACGGAGCATCTATCTGTTTTTTGTAGAAATCGCCGTCGAGCGACCCGCCAAAGTCGCCTCGCTGTCCGCCCGAAGAGCCGCCTACTTCGCCCTCCATATCGACTCCGTAACCGACCTCTATACCTTGTTCTTCGGGTAGATGAGCGGGTACGACGAGTTTGAGCCACAGCAGCAGCAAAAGTATAAATCCGAAGATTAATATCGTTCCTATCGAAGCATAGACATCTTTTTTAGGCATAATTATCTATATTCTTTTAATAATCTTACTTTTAGTTCAATTATTCTTTTGTCGGTTGCAAACGATAGCTATTTCTCTTTTTGGGTGAATAGTATCATTTTTGTTTTTAGTCTGTTACCTATGTCGAACAGGTTTACAACGTTTTGTAGATTAAGCGACCTGTCGGCGTGCAGCAATACTATTGTCTCCTTATTTTTCTTTTTCTCCAGCTCCTGTGCTATTATCGGTTCTATCTGCTCGAGGGTAACCTCTCGGTCTTCGACGAAATATTTAAGGTCGGCGGTAACAGTGAGGTTTATTTGATTGCGGATAGCGGCATCGGAAGAGGTTTTGCTGCTGGGCAAAACTACCTTCATCGTAGCGGGAGCTATCATTGTGGCTATTATCAGGAAAAACAACATCAGGAAGAACATAATGTCGTTCAGCGACGCTGTATAAACCTCTGCGTTACGTGGCTTTCTTCGTTCAATTTTCATTTCTGTAATGTATTGGTTAGCAACTATTTTTTGCCTCCTCCACGAAGCATATTGACCAAGTCGTTCGAATACTTGTCCATATTGGCAACAATCTTATCTATTCGTCCGTTGAGCAGATAATATCCGGCGTATGCCAAAATACCTACAAAAAGCCCTACCCCCGAACATATCATCTTCTGATACAGACCGTCGGATATTGTTGCTATCTCGAACTCGTTGGTCTGGGCAATCCTGAAAAATATGGTTATAACCCCGAATATTGTACCCAAGAAACCCAACATAGGAGCTACCGAAGCGGTGATACCGAGCCAGTTCATGTGCCGCTCCATAGAGGCGACCTGCTGATTGGCTTCGCTCTGCATCGCTCCCTGAACAGCCTCCATATCGTTATTGACCTGGCTAAGACCTGCCGCTATCACCTTACTGTACGCATTGGAGCTCGACAGGCAGAATTTCTCGGCACTCTCGAACTTGTATTCGTAAACCAAATCTTTTATTCTCGAAAACCAGACAGAGTCCGATTTACCCAAGGTGTTCAGAACCACGATTCGTTCTATTATTACATAGATGGCTATTGCCAGCAGCAAAAACAGAGGCAACAGTATCCAACCGCCTTTAAGCAAGAGCGTGAAATAGTTTTCCGACGACGTGTCTGCAATAGGTTGTGTTACCTGCGGAGCAACATTTGTTGCAGTAGTTGCAATCTGATTTACGGTGTCTTGCACCGCAGTAGGAATTTGTAATAACATCATTTTTTTATATAAAAATTAATTGTTAGCGATTAAAGTAGATATATTTAACTGAAAAAAATTATACTGTCAGACATTTTTTGTACTCGGCAATAGTTTTGGCAAGTCCCAGATATAGAGCATCGGCTATTAGTGCGTGTCCGATACTTACCTCCGAGAGCATCGGGATATTGCCTGCAAAGTATTTTAAGTTTTCCAAACTCAGGTCGTGTCCGGCATTCACTTTTAGCCCGCACTTTCGGGCGACTTCGGTAGCCAGCACGAAATCTTTTATTGCTGCTTCCGGATTAGACCGATAGAGTGAGGCATAAGGCTCTGTGTACAACTCTATTCGGTCGGTATCTGTCTTGGCGGCAGCCTCTATATTTTTTACGTCCGTTCCGACAAAAATAGATACCCTCACTCCCAACTCCTTGAAGTGGGTAACCAAATCGCTCAGGTAGCTAAAGTGTTCTATGCAGTCCCAGCCGGCATTCGATGTCAGGGCGTCGGGAGCATCGGGGACAAGGGTTACCTGTGTTGGTTTGATACGCTCTATCAAATCTATAAATTTATTGACAGGATTACCCTCTATATTAAATTCGGTTGTGATATTGGATTTCAATACATAGACATCCGAATATCTTATGTGCCTTTCGTCGGGTCGTGGGTGAACGGTGATACCGTCGGCACCGAATTTCTCGCAGTCCAATGCTACTTTCAGGACATTGGGGACGTCGCCGCCTCGCGAGTTACGCAGGGTCGCTATTTTATTTACATTTACACTCAATTTTATCATTTACTACGTATTCTCCTTCGGAAAAAAAGATTTTTTATACAATCGATTGTCTTATACCTGTGTGCAAAGGTATAAGTTTTTTTACAATGAGCGGCTTTTTATCGGCATATACTTGCCACAAAAATAGTTAAAAAGAGTCTATAATAGCTACAAAGTCTACTGCTTTGAGCGAAGCTCCTCCGATAAGACCACCGTCTACATCGGGCTTGGCAAACAGTTCTTTTGCATTGGAGGGATTGCAGCTACCGCCGTATAATATCGAAGTGTTTTCAGACAACTCTTTGCCATACTTTTTGTTTATCAACGAACGTATGAATGCGTGCATCTCTTGTGCTTGGTCGGAAGTAGCGGTCAGCCCCGTACCGATAGCCCATACAGGCTCGTATGCAAGCACTATTTTGCCGAACTCGTCTGCTGCCAGGTCGAAGACGGAGCCTTCGAGTTGTGCCTGTACTACATTGTTTTGTCTGCCGGCTTGGCGTTCGTCCTTTGTCTCGCCGATACAGAAGATGGGTCTAAGCCCGTTTTCGAGGGCAAGTTGTACTTTGAGGCGGAGTATTTCGTATGTCTCGCCGTAGTATGTGCGTCGTTCGGAGTGTCCTATTATACAGTATTCTGCACCGGTAGAGGCTACCATTGCCGCCGACACTTCGCCCGTGTATGCACCCGAAGGTTTGTCTGCACAGTTTTCGGCTGCAACGGCTATGACGCTGTCTTTGAGCTCATAGCAGACAGAAGCCAAGTGAATGAACGGTGTCCCTACTATAACTTCACATTTTGGCGTTTTTCCCGATAGGGAAGCTTTTATCTCTTTTGCAAGAGCAATGCCTTCTTGCAGGGTTTTATTCATTTTCCAGTTGCCTGCTACTATATTTTTCCTCATAATTAATTATTTATTTGTATGTAAGTTAAACGTTATTTTTACGCAAAAATTGTTCGAATGCTTTTTTTGTCTTCGTGGCATTCCATTTGTCTATCACTACGCCGTCTCGGAGTACTAATACTCCCGGGTTGGCTCGTATCATAGATTTCAGCGGGATAGCGTCTGCCGTACAGAATGGGAAGAGCACGTCATTTGTCTGCTTGAATCGCTCTATATCTTCGGGATTGGAGGCTGTCAGAGCCATTACGTTGTATCCTCTTTCGCTCATTTGTACGTATATATTGTTAAGCCCCTCCACGGTGGTCTCGTCGGCACGATTGAGGTTGTACATCACGAATAGGAATACGTAATTCTTGTCGGTCAATACGTCTTCGGTGATATTGCCGAGCTCGGGCGACTCTATCATAAGGTCGTGGATAGGAGGCTGATAGCCTTTTTTTATCAGTTTAGTATTTTGCGATACGTATGTCCAGTTTACAGAGTCGTTCCAAGGTGCGTCGGCAAGCGAAGCGAACGTTTTTGTGTCGCCTGTCGTATTGTTTTTGTAGGTGAATGTGGTTTCGTACTCGTCTCGTGGAGCACCGTCGGGTATCTCCATCAGTTTGTGGATATTATTGCCTATCTTATAAGGCAGAAAATCTATTAAAGGCAAATTCTGGAGGCAATACACAGACAGAATTATCGAAAACAAGAAAAACGAAAACGCTATAAGCCTCGATGGCAATGGCGACAGATACGGTTTATGGTATTTCTCGAAATAGAGTATCGAGATAATCATAACGAGCAGCACGACGTTTTTGGCGAATGTCGCCCAATTGGATAGTTTCAGAGCATCGCCGAAGCAACCGCAGTCCGATACGGCATTAGTAGCGGCAAGCCATAGTGTCAGAGGAGTCATCACCAGCATAAAAATCAGTGCACTCCACGAAAAAAATCTGAGAGCGATGCCCGTAATCATACCGAAGCCGATGGCAAACTCCAAGGCAATCATTAATATACTGCCTGCCAATGTGATATAATATGATTGTGGCAGCCCCATTGCTTGCAGATAGTCGAGCATCTTGTAGGTATGCCCCAGAGGGTCTATCGCCTTGACAAAACCCGAATATATAAAAACCAACCCGAATATTATCCTAAGTATCAGCCCTATGATTCTGAACGAAGGAGCTTGCTCTTGGTTTACGAGTTTGGTTTTCAGTTCGTTATTGATATTGTTTAATTTATCTGTTATCATAAGTCGTCTTGAGCCTCCATATTTTTTATGATATAAAAAACTGCATAATTGAGCATATCGTAGTAATTGGCGTCGATTCCCTCCGATATCAATGTATGCCCGTTATTGTCTTCGATTGTTTTCGTACGGTTTATTTTCTGTAAAATAAGGTCGGTATAAGACCCTACCCTCATCATACGCCAAGCCTCGTTGTAATCGTGATTTTTGGCAGTCATCAGTTGTTTGGCTTCTGCTACAAAGCGGTCGTAAAGAACTATTGCTTCGCTCTCTGTGATATCGACAGTGTCGGCATACCCTAGGTGCAACTGTATCAGTCCTATGACTGAATAATTGACAACACCTATCAGTTCCGACGGAATGTCTTCATCTATCTGTGCCAAATTGCCCTGCTCGATATTGCGAATACGGCTTGCCTTGATGAATATCTGGTCTGTTACCGACTGTTGCCGCATAATACGCCAGGCGGCTCCGTAATCCGATAGTTTTTTTACAAAAACGTTTCTACACAGGGATATAGCTTTGTCAAATTGTTGTTCGGTCGTCATTATCTTAATCCGTATGTCCGACAGTAGAAATTTAAATTTATCTCTCTGTCTAATGTTTAGAGTGGTGTTTACTTTGTTTGAGCCTACAAAGATAGTATAAATTTTAGAACAAATAAAATTGTCGGTGTGCCTTTTTACGTGAAAGTACCCGCATTCAACACGAATACGGATACCCACATCAACAACTAAGATTTAGTTTTATTATGAAAAAATTTTTGCTATTTCCTATTTTATAGTTACGATATAGTGTTTTATTGCTCCGGCTCTGTTGATAACGGTTACGAAAAGCACTTTGTCCGTATCGCCGCTGTTCATGACAGTGTTGTAGGCATCTTTGATATCTGCGGTAGATGATACGGGTTTATTGTTTATTTTCAGTACAATGAAGCCATTTTCGATACCTGCTTTTGCGAAAGCACCGTTTTTACGAACGTTTTGTACCATAAGTCCTCCATTGTAGTTGAGCTGTCGTTTTGTCTGCATCGGTAGTGGGGCAAAGTCGGCTCCGAGGTCGGCTATATCCGTATCTTTGACGATATTGGTATTGCCGCTGAGATTTTTCAGCTTCACCCTCAGTGTCTGCTCGCTATTTTTCCGCATTATGGTTACACTTATATCGTTGCCGGGGCGGTATGCCGCAACTTGCTCTTGAAGCTCGGCGGTAGACTTTACTTTAACTCCGTTGATGGCTGTGATGACGTCGCCTTCTTTGATGCCTGCATCTTTGGCAGCCGAATTTTCTTCTATGGAAGCCACATACACGCCGTCGAGAGTTTTAATGTTTTTTTCTTTGGCGAGTTTGTCGTCTATATTGTCTATTCTTACCCCAAGTATGGCTCGTTGTACGGTTCCGTATTCTCTGAGGTCTTTGACCACCTTGCTCACAATCGTAGTAGGTACGGCAAATCCGTATCCGTTGTATGTGCCTGTCAGAGAGGCGATAGCGGTGTTTATGCCGACCAATTCGCCTGCTGCGTTCACCAGTGCTCCTCCACTGTTACCCGGGTTTATGGCAGCGTCTGTCTGTATGAAACTCTCTATACTCTGACCTCTGGGGTCTGCATTCAGTAGATTTAAGTTTCTCGATTTTGCAGAGACAATCCCTGCCGTAACGGTCGATGTCAGGTTGAACGGGTTACCTATTGCAAGCACCCACTCGCCTATTTTGAGATTGTCGGAGTTGCCTATTGCCATAGGCTGTAAATCAGTGGCATCAATCTTTATCAGAGCGATGTCGGTGGTAGGGTCTGCTCCTATTACCTTGGCGGTGAATGTTCGTTTGTCGTTGAGAGTAACTTCTATCTCTGAAGCATTGTTTATTACGTGGTTGTTTGTTACAATATATCCGTCGGCAGATATGATTACCCCTGAGCCTGCTCCTGTGGTTGTTTCGGGTTCGTAGTATCTTCGGTTATCGGGTTGTCCGAAGAAAAATTCGAAAAACGGGTCGTTGAAACCGTCCATAGCACCTTCGTTGCTGCGTGCCTTTTGCTTTACCTTTACGTGTACTACCGAATGTACGGTACGTTCGGCAGCAATGGTCAGGTCGGTCTGTCCTATTTGAGTGTTGGACATAGACGCAAACTGTACGGGGGCGGTATCCGTCGTAGATGATGTAGTATAATGATGTCCGTCGAAATTACGATAGACGGCAACAGTGGCAATAGATGTCGTAGAACACAACAATATTGCACCAATAATTAATATCAAATTCCTTTTGTTCATAAAAACGCAACAAGTTTTAATTTTTTATATTCGAACTTTTAGATAACCTAAAAAGGAAAAGTTTAATCCCCTTGTGTTAAAATTGTTCTAAAAACTCGGTGTCGCTTGTTAAAAAGATGAAAACGGCAATAGAATTAGTGCCTCCGTATAGTGTTTAACACTTTCTGTTAGATGCTATCTATCTGCATATAAATATAAACGATAAAGGCTACAAAAAACTTATGTGTCTTTTATAGCCTTTTTTACTTAAAAAGTTTTGAAGCGGCAAGCCAAAATTCTTGTAATCAGAGGTGTCTGACTGCCTCTTTGAACTGTCTGCCTCGGTCTTCGTAGTTGTTGAAGAGGTCGAAACTTGCACAGCAAGGCGAGAGTAACACCGTATCTCCGTTTTGTGCTACTTTATATGCTTGCTGTACACACTCTTCCATAGAGCGGGCTTCGCTGTACGGTATTTTTTTGCCTTCTTTATTACGGTGGCAGCCGAAGAACTTGATTAACTTATCGTTGTCTACTCCGAGGAATATTAGATGATGTACTCTGTCCGATACCAATTCCGATATATCGGAGTAGTCGTTGCCTTTGTCTGTGCCTCCGAGTATCAGCACCACAGGAGTGGTCATACTTTGCAGTGCGTACCAGCACGAGTTTACGTTGGTTGCTTTCGAGTCGTTGATATATCGCACGCCACGCACAGTTGCTACATACTCCATACGGTGTTCGACACCTTCGAAAGTCTCCAACGACCGTCGTATAGCGTCTTTACTGACTCCCGCAACCTGCGAGGCAAGCCCCGCTGCCATAGAGTTGTAGAGGTTGTGGTTACCCTTCAACGGAAGATTATTTGTTTCCATTTCTAAAAAAAGTTTGTTTGTTAGGTTATTAAAGATTATATCTTTGCCATCGACAAAAGCATAATTGGGAACATTGTCTGTCTGCGACGTTAGGTCGAAAGGTATTTTTCGGGCTTTGATGTTTGTGCCTCGTTTTTCTATCTCGTTTGCTACCGTACTGTCGCCTGCCCAGAATATGAAAAAATCATTTTCGGTCTGGTTTTGTAAGATTCTGAATTTAGAATCGACATAATTCTGAAATTTATAGTCGTATCGGTCTAAATGGTCGGGTGTTATATTGGTGATTATTGCTATGTCCGCCCTGAAAGAGCACATTCCGTCGAGCTGGAAGCTGCTGATTTCCAGCACATAGTAATCGAAGTTGTCCTCTGCTACCTGCATTGCAAAACTTTTACCTACATTGCCGGCTAAGCCTACGTTGTAGCCTGCATTACGGAGAATATGGTAGGTGAGCATAGTAGTGGTTGTTTTGCCGTTAGAGCCTGTTATACATATAGTTTTCGCATTGGTATAGCGTCCCGCAAACTCTATCTCGGAGATGACGGGTATCCCTTTTTCTCGTAGAGACTTGATAATGGGGACACTGTCGGCTATGCCGGGGCTTTTTACGACCTCTATCGAGGCGGTCTCTTTACCGACGTTTTTCATTATCTCCAAAACCCTATTGTGAGAGCCTTCTTCGAACGATATGTTTTTGTTTATCAAAATATTGCGATAATCGTCTTTTAGCTTGCCGAAGTCGGATACGAATACGTCGAAACCTTGTTTGGCTGCCAAAACTGCTGTTCCCACTCCGCTCTCTCCTGCTCCGAGTACAATAATTAACTTGTTTTTAATCATTATTTTATGTGTGTGTAAAAAACAACGGCAAAATTACTACTTTTTGAGCAGAAATATATTAATTTTGTTATGTAAAAATAGAAATAAGATGAGTTTATTACACACCATTGCTCTTACTTTTATAAAAGGAATAGGTCCTATAAGTGCCAAAATGCTGATAGCTAAATATAAAGATTCGGAAAATATTTTCAAAGAACGTCTCGACATTTTAGCCAAAACTTCCAAAATAGGTAATGCTTTTTCGGGTAACAGAGTGTTGTCCGATGCCCTCGCCCGTGCCGAGGAGGAGATGAATTTTGCCCGAAAAAACAATATTCGGATTTACTCGTATCTCGACAAAGAGTATCCTTACCGCCTCCAAGAATGCGAAGATGCTCCCATAATATTGTACCAATATGGTAGCCGCAACCTCAACGAAGGGCACGTGCTTGCCATAGTAGGTACGCGTAATATAACGCCCTATGGCAGGGAGCTGACGAGCAATCTGGTATCGCAGACAGCCGGTTTTCGGTCGAATATGGCAATAGTCAGCGGCTTGGCTTATGGCGTCGACGGGGCGGCACATAGAGCTGCTCTGAAAGAAAATATCCCCACGATTGCCGTTGTGGCTCATGGTTTGGATAGAGTATATCCCGCTCAGCACAAAGGTCTGGCAGCAAGCATTTTACAGCAAGGCGGTGCAATAATTACCGAATATCCGTCGAAAACAAAACCCGATGCACCTAATTTCGTACAACGCAATAGAATTATAGCGGGTATAAGCGATGCTGTGGTAGTGGTCGAAAGTGCCGAAAAGGGAGGAGCACTGCTAACGGCAGATGCCGCCAACAGCTATAATCGCGATGTGTTTGCTTTTGCAGGTCGTACGGACGACGTGTTTTCGGTCGGATGCAATAATCTGATAAAATCTTTTAGAGCTCAGATGATTACCTGTGCCGATGATATTTTCTTGTCTATGGGTTGGAATCATAGCTGTCAAAAGCCTCAGACAGAGCTTTTCCCCGAAGAGCTTACGGCAGAGGAGGGTGATATTGTGGCTATTCTCCGCAAAAAGCCGACAGAGATCAATGAGTTGAGCAGAATGGTAGATATCCCTATCCAAAAGCTGATATCTACGCTTATATTGCTGGAATTTAAGGGTGTGGTGACAGCACTTCCCGGGAATATATATAGGGCGTAGCTTTTTTAGGGCGAAGTATAATTATTTGATATGTGATGTATTAGACACAGAAAAAGGGATAATCCGTATATTATCCCTTTTCTCGTTGCGGTATGGACGGGACTCGAACCCGCGACCCCCTGCGTGACAGGCAGGTATTCTAACCAGCTGAACTACCACACCGTGTCGGTCTTTTGCGGCTGCAAAGGTAATACTTTTTTTTGAACCTGCAAAATTTTATGCGTTTTTTATTTATTCAATCGCTTCGAAAGCTTATCCAACATATCGACCGTCATCTTTGGCAGGTCGTACTTGGGACAGAAACCCCATTCGGCTCTGGCACACGAATCGTCCATATAATTAGGCCACGAGTCTGCTATCTTTTGTTTCAGTTCGTCGTGTTTGTATACCATCACAAAGTTGGGTTTGTGTTTGCGTATCTCGGCGTATATCGCTTCCGGGTCGAAGTGCATTGCCGTTACATTGAACGAATTGCGGTGAATTAGCTTCGATGGGTCTGCCTCCATTATATCTATTGCAGCGTCGATGGCATCGGGCATATACATCATATCGAGGAGTGTACCTTTTTTCAGCGGACACTCGAATGTCTCACCTTTGACCGCAGCGTAATAGATGTCTACGGCATAGTCGGTAGTGCCGCCTCCCGGAGGGCAAACGTTCGATATAAGCCCGGGGAAACGTACCGAGCGGGTATCGACGCCGAAACGTTCGAAATAGTAGTCGGAGAGCAGTTCGCCTGTTACTTTGGTAACGCCGTAGATGGTTCTCGGGCGTTGTATCGTGTCTTGCGGAGTGTTATCGAGCGGGGTATTGGGTCCGAAAGCACCTATGGACGACGGAGTAAAGAGAGCAACTTTGTACTCGCGAGCTATCTCCAAGCAGTTCAACAACGCACCCATACCGATATTCCAACCGAGCATCGGGTTTTTTTCGGCAGTAGCCGACAGTATTGCTACCAGATTGTAAATACCGTCTATTTTGTAATCGGCTACTATCTGTGCTATCTGTTTGGCATCTGTGGCGTCGCAGGGGAGGCATACGCCGCTGTCTTTTATCTCCTGTGTAAGGCGATTTGGGTTTAGGTCTGAGGCGATTACGTTGCCATTGCCATACACCTCTCTAAGTCTCATTGTAAGCTCCGAACCAATCTGTCCGCCGGCTCCCAAAACTAATATTTTTTTCATTTCCGTATACCGTTTTTTTCAGCGTGCAAAGGTAATAACTTTATGTTATTTGTCATACCTTTTTTGTTATTTTATTTCAATAATTGTAATAATAATTTGTCAGAAAATCTATCGTACGGTTGTATATCGGTTTTGTGAACTCTACGAAGAGTTCTTGGTCCGAAGGCGGCAGTTCGCGTCCGAGTCGGCATACCTCTATTTGTTCGGGAGTCAGAGCACGCATATCGCCTACATAGTAGCCCCATACCGATATCCATACATATTCGCCGGGGAATCTGCGTTGTATTATCGGCTGTTTGTTTTTGTTGTTTATAATCTTTACCTCGAGCAGTCCTGCCGATACGACCTCAGAATGTACTTCTATATATTGTGCACGTACTGTGCCGTATATGGGGATACGCTCTCCTCTGATATTGGTGTAATCTACTATTACACTATCTCTTATGCAGTCGGTTATATACTTGGTATCTCGTGTGTTGCCTATGGTAAAGTCTGCAAAATCGAGTATGATTGTATGGTGGGCGTATTCGGGATCTTTTGTTTCCTCTTCGAGAAACTCTACCTTGTTGTGATAGTTGGCGTAGTTGAGCCCTTCGAGCAGATTGTCGAAGAAGAAGTCCGACGACAAGCGGTATCGTAAAGGGGTTATCGGTCTGCGTACCAACACTTTGAGTATCGACCCCATTTTTGCCTCTGCCACGAGACTGTCGAGGTCTTTATAGCTTTTCACGAAGTTATCGACGTTGTCGAAGAAATACAGTGCCTTACGCGCTCCCTCGACACTGTTTCTATCGAGAGCTTCTACTCCGAGCCGATAAAATGCCTCGGCTCCTGCCTCTCGGGCAGTCTCTGCCTCTTGGGTGAAGTCGGTTGGTTCGGGTATGAGTTCGGCTGCTTTGGGACAACGCTCTATCTCGTTTGCCATAGCATTGAGCATATTGTACATTTTTACGATAGAGTAATATTTGTCGGGGTCGCCCGATAGTTGCAGCTTATCGATAGACGACTGCAAATTGCTTATTGCCATAGGATACGATTTTTGTAGTATCTCCTGTACCTTCGTGTCGTCGGGCTTAGTCCTCAGACGTTTGACGGACGCCATCGTTGCTCTGTAATAGTCTCCGTGATTGTACAGTCGGGCAGGTGTGGTACAAGCAGCCACGAGGCATATCAATACTATTGCGGCAGGTATTGTTTTTATTTTCATAGTCTTATAGAGAATATTTTTTTATGACGGGCAAAGTTACAAAAAAATTACATAACTCCGAATCGGGATATTATTCGATTATTTATTAACTTCGCATTGTATTAATATATAATCCATCAGCAAATAAAACACACAAAAACAATCGGTAAACAGTGACGTCTCGAACGAACCTCATAACGATATTAGGACCTACCGCCTGCGGAAAAACGGCTTTGGCTACCCGCCTTGCAGCTCGCATAGGTGGGCAAATCATCAGTGCCGACTCGCGTCAGGTGTATCGGGGTATGGATATCGGTACGGGGAAAGACATAGACGAATATACGGTCGACGGCAGAGATATTCCGTATCATTTGGTAGATATTGTAGATGCCGGGTATAAATACAATCTGTATGAGTATCTACGCGATTTCGGCAGTGCTTTGGAGCGGGTTATAGCCGAAGGCGACCGCCCGATACTCTGTGGAGGTACGGGGCTGTACATAGAAGCCGTACTGAAAGGCTACAATATGGTAGAAGTGCCTGTCAATGAGCAGCTGAGAGAGTCGCTGCAAGGCAAATCGTTGGAAGAGCTGCGGCGTATTCTGTCGGGCTACAAATCGCTACACAACATCACCGATACGTCTACTATCGACAGGGCTGTACGAGCCATAGAGATAGCCGACTATTACAGGCAAAACGATATTGTCTATTGCAAGATGAATACGAAGATAAACCCTATATTGTTCGGTATCGATATAGACCGCGACGAACGTCGGCGACGCATATCGCAGCGGTTGCAATCGCGACTCGACGAGGGTATGGCGGACGAAGTACGTAACCTCTTGGATAGCGGCATATCTCCCGAAGACCTTATGTATTATGGGCTGGAATACAAATATTTGACCCAATATGTCGTGGGAGATATTTCGTATGACGAGATGTTTGTATCGTTACAGACTGCCATACACCGTTTTGCCAAACGGCAGATGACTTGGTTCAGGGGAATGGAGAAACGAGGGTTCGCCATACGTTGGCTGCCGTATGATATGTCCGATACCGAGAAAACGGACGAAATAATATCGGTGGTAAGTCGTTTGTAGATAAGAAGTTATTTGTATAGGATTAGAGTGAGACGATATGGCAAAAAATAAATTTTACGTAGTCTGGCGAGGCAGGCGTTGTGGTATTTTCGACAATTGGGACGATTGTAAGGCTCAGATAGATAAGTTCGAAGGGGCTGTTTATAAAGGCTTTGCTACATACAGTCAGGCAGAGGAGGCTTTCGACGGTGGCGTACCGAACTTCCGACGGACAAAAGAGTCCGATGAGAAGAGCCGTAATACTGCCGACTATCCGCCTACGATACGGGGAATTGCCGTCGATGCCGCTTGCAGCGGTAATCCCGGGCAGATGGAGTATCGGGGGGTATGGATAGGCAGTGGCAAAGAGATATTTCACAGTAAGGTCTATCCCGAGGCAACCAACAATATAGGTGAGTTTCTGGCTCTGGTGCATATCTTGGCTCTGTCGAAACAAGAGGGCTGGCACTACGATATATATTCCGATAGCCGCAATGCCATACTATGGGTGCAGCAGGGACGATGCAAAACCAAGCTTACTCCTAATAGCCGCAATGCAGAGATATTCGAACTAATAAGGCGAGCCGAGACGTGGCTGGCAAACAACTCTCCGACAAACCGCATAATAAAGTGGGAAACAGACCTATGGGGCGAAATCCCTGCCGATTTCGGGCGTAAGTGAGTCTCTCGACTGCTATACCGTAGCGAACGAAGTAGCGATTATACCGAGCGAGGCTGACTTTTGTCGTTGTTTTTTCCGTTGGTTATCAGCAGACAAAAGAATATTATTGGCAACAGAATATCGAATATCGGTATCGCCAAAACGTGTTTTGACGTGTTTAATATTTTGGCTGTCTTGTTGATGGTAGACAATTGTTTTATATATCTGATTATCAGCAGTAGAGCGGCAAAGGCTATTAGATAAATATTGAATGTAAGGGCGGCAGGTATCAACGAGAGATAGAAAAGATAACGGCTGACCGCTTCCATACCTATCCTCCGACGGCTATCGGTGGAGTAGAGAGCCGAGGCTCTGAGATGACGTTTTTTTTGCAGACACCATTTGGCGAAGGTTTTCTCGGGCACAGACATAGTCTTGCTATTTGCTTTACAGGATATTGCCGTATTTGTACGGTTGCCTGCTTTGTTTATGAGTAGGTCGTCGTCGCCTGAGGCAATGTGCAGATGTCCGGCAAAGCCTTTGTTTCGGTAGAATGTCGAACGTTTGTACATCAGATTGCGACCTACGCCCATATATGGCTTGCCTACATAGGCGAAGCCGAAATACTGCATCGCAATGAATAGCGTATCGTACGATATTAGTCGGTTGATAAAGCTTTTTTCTTTCATATAGTCGCCGAAACCGATTACGAACTCGGTATCGGCAGTCATATTCTGCACCATCAGGCTTATCCAATCTTCCGAGACAGGGTAGCAGTCGGCGTCGGTGAAGAGCAAGAGCTCATTTTTGGCGGCTTTTATCCCTATGGTTATAGCGAGTTTTTTACGGCTTATTATGTTTGTACCTGTCGGTATGTTGGTTACATACAGGTTGGTGTATTTCTGTTGCAAAGCACTCAGTACAATGTCGGTATTGTCTTCTGAGCCGTCGTTTACGAGTATCACCTCGAAGTTCGGGTATCTCTGTTCCAATACCTTAGGCAAAAAATTACTGAGATTCTCCGCCTCGTTGCGGGCACAGATAATCACCGAAACAGGAGGCTGTGCGAAGTTAAATATAGTTCTGCCCTGCTTGTCTTTGCGGTTTTTGCGGATAACCCCCGAGAAGTAATGTGAATAGTAATATAACTGTATTGCAAAAAATAGAAATACAACGCCGCCAAGTACCACTGCGACAATGTCTAAATCCTGAAAATATATATCCATTGCTTCTATATTAAATTTTTGTGCAAAGATAACTTAAAAAAGCGACTTAACAAAAAAGCCAACATACTGATGTTGCCGACTTTTAAGTAACGATAGAACAAGTTTTATACTCGTTCGGTCTTGTTTTTATTGATGTTTCCTTATGAGGTTGTAGAAAAACATTACGACCGATACGGCAGTAGCCGTCATTCCTACAATCAGCAGAGACTGCGAGAGCACCCCGCCGTTGCATACGATTTTCAGGAACGCTCCAAGGACTACCACAAGGGTACCTACGATGAACAGTATTGTCGGTAATCTAAAATTATTCATAACTTAGAAATATGCTTATTATCTGTCTTTTACGATTGTCATTCTTGCGTCTGTCGAACCTCTTTTTTTGTATCCTTCTATCATTAGTTTTCCATTGTAATAGACTTCGTCAATAAAGTGAAGCCCTCCGTGATGGTAGATATTGGTAACGATAGTATCTAAATCGTTGTAATTCCAACGTATATACGACGTGATAGACGAAGCTTCCGTTATTCTCAACTCAATATGTTTTGTCGTGGCATCTGTTGCATAAAAACATAAAAATTTATGCTGTTCCGAAAAAGAGAATCCCTTTCCCTTATTAGCTTCGATGTCATAATTGTTTTCTGCTGCGATAGTATCCCCGTTTGCAAGCCGTCTGTATATCCTGATAGAGTCTATATTAATGGCATTTTTTGTGGTGCTCTCGAACATATTTTTCCCTTCGCTATTTACAACCTTAATAATAACTTGACTATCTAACCGTGTTCCCGTGTATTCGCACGAGTTATTGGCAAGGGTAAATATTACCGCTAATACCGTTATACCTATTTTTGCTTTCATATTATTACTCCTTATTTTTTGTTAGTTAAAATTTATTGATTTTATGGGTGAATATCAATTACATACCTTTGTGTATGGCAATAATTATGTTTGTCTTCTATTACAAACTTATATTTGTATGAACCGTTCTCCCAATATCGAGATATATAAACCCAACGGTCATCAGTTTTTCTCCATCCGAAATTGATATGCAGGTAGTCGGCAGGCAGATTTTGCCGAAGTTTACCTTCGCAGTCTATGCGTCTGCCTGCTATCATACGTTTATATCCGTCTATCACGAATGCGTGTCCATTCTTTATATCGCCCTTCCAGAAGATTTTTTGCTTTTCCCCTCTGTTGGCGCCTTTCGGAGGTAACCCGCACATAAACACGGGACGTTTGTTGGCAACTATCTCGTTTTTTATGCTCGGGTAGTCGAAGCCTACACTCAATTTCATCTTTTTATTGTACCCGAACTTGAATTTAAGAATGTGTACGGCCTCCTCCGGAAACATAAATGTACCGGCATTGGAGCTAAAAATAACTTTTACACTGAAGTATATGTCAGCCAGTAGACCGGCAACAGCTTTTTCGCCTTCCGTCATATCTTCGTACTCTCCGTCACATTCATCGGGCATTATATCCCAGTCATAACGCTTGGGGTATTTGTGGTATCTCATTATCTGAGCCATAGCTACCGCTACGCAGCCCGTAGCGAATTTTTTTTGGAAAAGGGGATGTTTTGTATAACAATTATATGGTTTCCCTTGTTCCCAATGTGTCTGTATTAGCGGACCTACTTGGAATAGGACGGTGTCGGGCAGACGTTTTTTTGCAGGTTTTCCTTCGCAAGGGTCGTGGTAGGAGTCTTCCGGCTTTTCGCATTCTGTTAGGACTACCCACTTCATAGGGTCGTAGTCCTTCCACGAGTGTCCGCTGAGATTGCCTGCCGATAGTCGCATTTGGTCACTGCTGAAGTCCTGTGCTATTAATTTATTGACAGCGATAGCTTCATTTATCATACAGCTGAATGGGTCTGTGCCCTCGTCTGTCTGCGGCGAGTAATACCCCGTAGTAGAGAAAGAGTATATGGGAGCATTCCTTATATCTGCTGTAAGTATCACATTGCCACGAGGCGAGAAGTTAACGGCATACATACATACCTTACCGTTTTCGTCGGTTATCGGTATTACCTCTTTTATAGTGGCGTTTGCGAGGTCTTTGTCCATAGAACCGATGAAGTGTTTGGCTACATCCTTTGCCATTTCGGGTGTAACCTGACATTTTCTATCCAGAGCCAAAGAGTTTAGTTTTTGTTTGGCTTCCTGAGTGTCCTCAGGTTTACTGACCATTGTTGCCTTGTCTGTACACGAGGCGAACAGCATCACTCCTACAAGGAGACTAAAAAAGTACGTGTGTTTTTTCATATTGAAAATTTTAGTTAATTAAAATAATTTATATTTTCTGCAAAGGTAGTACTTTTATTGTCTCGATTTTTTAAAATATTTTAAAAAAAACGACAGTGTATCAGTGCTTTTTGAGGTCGAGTATATACTCTCGTCGTACATTGCTAAGCCTCTGTTGCGTCATGCCGAGGTACGAGGCTATGTGCCCGAGCGGAGAGCGTTGCAGTATGTCCGGATACTCATTCATCAGGTGCAGGTATCGCTCTTTTGCCGAATTGAATTGCAGTCCGTATATTTTGTCGTTGGTCTTGCGTATATTACGGCTGAATTCTTTCAGTATAAAATGGTATATCTTGGGGTTACGGTCGGCTAACTGCCGTAGCTTGTCGAATTGCGTTACTCGCATACAGCACTTTTCGAGTGTCTGGATATCGAATATATTGTCTCGTTCCAGAAATACTACCTCCGTAGAGAGGTAAAACGTCCCCTCTCCATAGAAGAAGTGCGTTATATCTTTGCTGCCTTTTCTGTAGCAAGTGCGAGCCAGTCCGTTCTCGAAGAAAATGACGTTATGAGAGTGGTTGCCTTGTTTTATCAGGAGTTTGTCTTTGGGCTCTTCTCTGTATTCGAAGACACTGCAAAACATCGAGGCAACCTCTCGGTCGTATTCGAATTCAGACAAAAT